>Ga0307515_10000248_pt1 | contig 134073 bp, 111 predicted proteins | sample 17_EM_MG_FD_194513 | JGI IMG/M metagenome (GOLD analysis project Ga0307515, IMG submission 194513) | Populus trichocarpa ectomycorrhiza microbial communities from riparian zone in the Pacific Northwest, United States - 17_EM | ecosystem: Host-associated > Plants > Roots > Unclassified...
GCGCCGGGTGCCCCACGGTCAATGCGAGCGGTGGCGCCGCACCGTTCGAATGGGGCGGTAGCCTGCCCCTGCCCGGCAAGCCCTTCGCGATTGCCGGCGGCAACGTGCCTTGACGGCCGCGCTGCAGAAGCTGCAGGCGCTGGCAAAGGGCGCCGCGCTGGCGCGGCAGCGCTACGGCTGAGTCGGGATTCGCCCTTCGCTGTGCGGCGACAGGATGTCGAAGATCGCGCGGTTGCACGGCGTGGCGACACCCAGCCGCTCGCCGCGCGCCACCACGTCGCCGCTGAGCCATGCGACTTCGAGCCGGTTTCCGCGTTCGAGGTCGTTGTGCATCGACGATGTCATCGTGGCCGGCAGGCCGTCGCCGAAGGCGAGACGGTCCTTCGCATAGTCGGCCGGCAGCGCCACGCCCTCCGCGCGCGCGACCTGCACCACCTCGTCGATCACGTCGTGCAGGAAGGCGCGCGAACGCGGGTTGCTTCGGACCAGGCCGATCGGAAGGCGCACCGTACTCGTGGTGCCCGAGAGGCCGACCAGGAAGGCGAACTTCTCCCAGATGGTCTGCTGGATGTGCTCGCTGAGCTCGACGTCGATGCCCGCCTCGACGCACGCGTCGCGAAACCGCGTCACGCGCGGCGAGGCCGTGCCGTCGTACTCGCCGAACACCAGCTTCTGCAGCGCACCCGTGTGCCGGATCACGCCCGGTGCTGCGATCGTCGCCGCGATGTAGCACACGCCGCCGACAACATGCCCCGCACCGAGCACGTCGCGCAGGATGTCGTCCTTCACCACACTGTTCTGGAACGACACCACCGCCGTGTCCTTGCCGACCAGCGGCTTGATCGCCTCGGCGGCCGAGACCGTGTCCCACAGCTTGACGCCGAACAGCACGATGTCGGCGCCGTCGATCTCCGCGGGCGTGCCGGTGGCGTTCACCTGCGGCAGATGCAGGTCGCCGCGCGGGCTCTCCACGCGAAGACCCTGTTCGCGCAGCGCCGCAAGCTGCTGCCCGCGCGCCACGAAAGTGACGTCGTGTCCGGCTTTCGCAAGGCGCGCGCCGAAGTAGCCGCCGACGCCGCCGGTTCCCATGACGGTGATGCGCATGAAGACTCCTGTGGATTGGAAGTGGGGCAGCAATGATGCACGACCGCAAGGCCCCTACACCCTTCGCGCTAGACCGTATTGCAAATAGGCGACCCCGGGACCCCCTCCTAGACTCCCGCGACGAGGTCTGAGAGGCGCGCACTCCTGCGGCGTCGCGGCCCGCGCAAGCGGGCCTTCAGACAGCGCGCGGGGGTCGAATGGAACGGTTGTCGGAGTTCGGATGGGCGCTCTCTGCGCGCAAGTGGATCGCAGGCGCTCTCGGACTCGGGGTGCTGCTCGCCTGCCAGTGGGCCATGGCGCAGGCGCCCGACGCCGAAGCCGCGGCCAGCAAGCAGGAGAAGGCGCGGCTGGCCGACACCGACACGCTGCTGGCGCTCACCAATGACGGCGCCATCCTCTATGCGCAGGACAGCCCCAAGCTGTCGGGCTATCAATACTGCAGCCAGGCGGTCGCGCTGGCCGAAGCCGGCGAGTTCCGCCAGAGCGTGCGCGCCGCGAGCAAGGCCATCCATCTGGCCAATGCCACGCGCGACCCGAACCTGCTTGCGATGGCCAATCGCGACCTTGCCATCGTCTACAGCTATTCGGGCCAGCTAGAAAAGGCCGAGGAGTTCGCACGCGAGGCGCTCAAGCACGAGGCGCGCGATCCCAGGCTGGTCGTCGGGCCGGCGAACAAGGTCATCGGCGACGTGCAGACGCGGCGCGGCGACTATGCCGGCGCCGTCATCAGCTACGACACCGCGCTGGCCAACAGCTCGCAGCGCTATGCGCCGCTGGTGCAGTCCTCGCTGATCAATGCGCTGATCGAATCGGGCGATGCGGCGCGCGCGCGCCAGCTGATCGGCACGCTGCCGCCGCCGCGCGAGGCGCCGCTGGCCGCGCAGCTCGACCGCACGCGCGCACGCCTGCTGCTCGCGGAGAACAAGCCGGCCGAGGCGCGCGACCTGTACCTGCAGCTCACCACGCGTTCGGTCGGCACCGACAGCGGCTACTACCAGCTCTGGGCCTGGGACGGCGTGGCGCGCAGCGAGCTCGCGCTCGGACAGAAGCAGGCCGCGGCCGACGCGGTGGGCCGCGCGCTCGGCAGCGTGGACGCGGTGCGCGCGAAGTTCCGCAGCGAAGAATTCAAGATGGGCCTGTTCTCCGACCTGCAGTCGGTGTTCGAGCGCGGGGTCGGCCTCTACAGCGACGTCGGCGATGCGCGCCAGGCCTTCGAGCTCAGCGAGCGCAGCCGCTCGCGCGCGCTGCTCGATGCCGTGCGCGGCCGCGCGCCCGTGAGCAGCGAGGCCGCCGCGACCGTGGACCTCGCGACCCTGCAGCGCACGCTGGCGCCCGACGAGCGCGTGCTGCAGTTCCACGCGCTGCCCGACCGCCTGCAGGCCTGGGTGGTGAGCCCCACCGGCATCGAGGCGAAGAGCATCGCGATCAAGCGCGACGATCTCACGGAGCTGGTCGAGACCTTCCGCAATTCGGTGGTGCGCGGCCGGCGCGCCGCCATCGCGAATGCCGACAAGCTGGGCGCCGCGCTGCTCGGCCCGCTCGGGCTGAAGTCCGGCGAACGGCTCGTCATCGTGCCGCACGGGCCGCTGCACTACCTGCCTTTCCAGGCTCTGCGGCTCGACGGCCGCTACGTGATCGAAACGCATCCGGTGTCGGTCGCGCCCTCCATGAGCATCGCGGTACAGCTCGCGCAGCGCTCGCCGCGGGTCGACGCCGCGCTCATCGCTTTCGGCAATCCGCGCATCGAGGACAAGTACGACCTGCCCGGTGCCGAGACCGAGGTCAAGCAGCTCGCCCAGCTCTTCCCGCGCAACAACGTCTACATGGGCGCCGCCGCGACCAAGACGCAGTTTCGCGACGTCGCCGCGCGCGCGCCGCTGATCCATGTGGCGGCCCACGCCGAAGCCGACCAGATCGACCCGCTCTACTCGCGCATCCTGCTGGCCAACGAAGGCGGCAAGCAGAACTTCCTCGAGGCCCACGAGATCCTCGGCCTGCCGATGCAGAGCACCGCGCTGGTCACGCTGTCGGCCTGCGAGTCGGGGCTCGGCCGCATCGCGCAGGGCGACGAGGTGCTGGGCTTCACGCGCTCCTTTCTCTCCGCCGGCACCTCGAGCCTGATCTCTTCGCTGTGGCCGGTGTCCGACGACGCCACCGCCATCCTCATGGGCACGCTCTATGCCGAACTCGCAAAGGGCAGGGACATCCAGCAGGCCATGCAGGCCGGACAGCTGGCCGTACTGAAGGAACCCCGCATGTCGCATCCGTTTTTCTGGGCCCCGTTCAACCTGATCGGCAACTGGCGGCTGAAGGTGGGGAGCCCGGCATGAAGGGGCCGCGTTCCACGGCGCAGCGCTGCAGGCTGCGCCCGGTGGCATGGGCGGCCGGCTCGCTGGTGGCGCTCGCGCTGGCGCTGGCCGCGCAGCGCGCGCAGGCCGCGGGCGAAGAGGCCACGACGCTGCTGCCAGCCAAAGACCCGTGCGGCAGTTGCGACCGGCCGGTGGCTCAGGCCCCGGCTTCGTCGGCGCCGCAAAGCCTGCCCACGCCGCCCGCGCCCGCAGCCGCGTTCCGCCTCACCGACCTGCGCCTCAACGGCGCGCAGGCGCTGACCAGCGAAGAACTGCAGAGCGTGACGCAGCCCTACATCGGCCGCGACGTCACGCTCGGCGATCTCGAGGCGCTGGCGCAGGCCATCACCGCCCGCTACCGGGAGCGGGGCTACTTCCTCGCGCAGGCGATCGTGCCGGTGCAGACCGTGCGCGACGGCGTGGTCGAGATCAGCGTGATCGAAGGCCGGCTCGGCAAGATCGACGTGCTGGTGGCGCCCGACGCGCCGATCGCCGAAGCGCGCGTGCGCGGCTTCCTGGCGCCGGTCCAGACCGGGCAGGCCGTCAATTCGCAAACCTACGAGCGCGCGATGCTGCTGCTGTCGGACCAGCCGGGCGTTCGCGTCGGCTCGAGCCTGCAGGAAGGCACGCAGGCCGGCACCACCGACCTCGCGGTCGAAGTGACGGCGGCGCCGCGCTGGGCTTTCAGCGCCGAGGCCGACAACCACGGCACCAAGGAGTCCGGCCGCTACCGCGTGGGCGGCACCGCGCGCTGGCTCAGCCCCTTCGGCATCGGCGACAACCTCGACCTGCGCGCGATGGTGTCCAACGACAACGCCCTGCAGTTCGGCCGCGTGGCCTACGAGGCGCCGATCGGCACCAGCGGCCTGCGCGCCGGCGTGGGCCTCGCGCGCGTCAACTACGAACTCGGCGGTCAGTTCGGCGACCTCGATGCGCAGGGCAGGGCCAACGTGTTCGACTTCTCGCTCAACTACCCGTTGATCCGCCAGCGCCAGCAGAATCTGTTCCTGCGCTTCGGCGCCGACATCAAGGACCTCACCGACGAACTCAAGGCGGTGGACTTCACCTCGAAGAAGAAGGTGCACGGCTTCGGCCTCGGCTGGGCCTGGGAGCGCCGCGACGAGATGCTGGGCGGCGGCTACTGGGCCAGCTCCGGCACGCTCTACCGCGGCAAGCTGGACATCAGCGACCCGCAGAGCCGCTCTTTCGACCAGGGCATCGGCGGTCGCCGCACCGAAGGCGGCTTCACCAAGCTGACCTTCCTGGTGTCGCGGCTGCAGGCCATCGTGCCGCGCCATTCGCTGTACCTGTCGCTGGGCGGCCAGCAGGCGAGCAAGAACCTCGACGCATCGGAGAAGCTGGCGCTCGGCGGCCCGCGCGCGGTGCGCGCCTACCCCTCGGGCGAGCTGCTGGTGGACGATGGCGTGATCGGCATTGCCGAATGGCGCTGGTCCTTCAACGAAGAACTCACGCCCTTCCTGTTCTATGACGCGGCGCGCGGCAAGCTCGCGCACGACCCGACGCCTTTCGATGGCGTGAACCGGCTGAGCCTGCGCGGCTACGGCATCGGCGTCTCGTGGTCGCGGCCCGGCAACTTCGCCATCAACGCGACGCTTGCGTGGCGCGACGGCACGCGCCCCGCGCAGACCGACGGCGGCGGCCGCAACCCGCGTCTCTTCGTGCAGGCGCAGAAAGCATTCTGATGAAGCACACCCTCACCTCTTCAAGGCGCGCGCGGGCCGAAAACTTCAGCCTGCGCCCCGTCGCGCTGGCCCTGGCTTGCATGGGCACGGCGCCCGCTTTCGCGCAGCTGCCGACCTGGAACAACTTCCAGGTCCGCGGCGGCGTGGTGTCGGTCGGCACGCCGACGGCCGGCGGCACGCAACTGGGCATTGCGCAGAGCACGCAGCGCGCCATCATCGACTGGCAGGGCTTCTCCATCGGCGTGGGCAACACGGTCAACATCAGGCAGCCCGGCGTCAGCAGCGTGCTGCTCAACCGGGTGACGGGCAACGAACTGTCCACCATCGCGGGCTCGATGAATGCCAACGGGCGCGTGTTCCTGGTCAATCCCAACGGCGTGTTGTTCGCGAGCGGCTCGACCGTCAATGTCGGCGGCCTGGTCGCGTCGACGCTCAGGCTGAACACCAGCGACGAAGCCTTCATGGGCGGCACCGAGCGGCTGGAGTTCAAGCAGGACGGCAACCCCTTCGGCTCGGTCGAGAACCGCGGCAACATCACGGCCGGCAACGGCGGCACCATCGCGCTGATCGGCGCGACGGTCAGCAACAGCGGCTCGATGGTCGCGCAGGGCGGCACGGCCGGGCTGGTGTCGGCCGACACCGTCACCGTCGACTTCGCGGGCGACGGCCTCACCACCTTCAAGCTTTCGTCGGGCCTCTACAGCAACGTCGCGAACAGCGGCCTGGTGCAGGCCGACGGCGGCCGCGTGGTGCTGATGGCGACCTCCGGCGGCGAGGTCGCGCAGGGCGTGGTCAACACGCAGGGTGTGCTGCGCGCCAACTCGCTGGCCACACGCGGCGGCGAGATCGTGCTCGACAGCGGCAACTCGCCGGCCGGCGTCGTCATCGACGGCGGCCTGCTGTCCGCCGCCGGCAACGGCGCCGGCCTGAACGGCGGCACGATCGACATCAAGGGCCGCACGATCCTCGTGCAGCCTTTCGTGCCGGTGGAGGCCACATTTGCCGCGCTGTTCGAACCGGACGACCGCGGCATCATCGACGCCAGCGGCAGCGCAGGCGGCGGCAGCATCAGGCTGCAGGCCACGGCAGTCGGCGGCAATCCACAGACCGGCGCGATCGCCGTCGCCGCGGGCAGCAGGATCCGCGCCGATGCCACCGAGGCCGGCAACGGCGGCGACATCCGCCTGATGGGCGAGCGCACCTTGCGCGCCTACGGACCGATCTCGGCCCGGGGCGGTCCCGCCGGCGGCAACGGCGGCTTCATCGAGACCTCGGGCGGCTTCGCCGTGCCGGCGGGCGACACCGATGGAGGCATCGAACTGACCGGGCTGCGCACCGATGCCTCGGCGCCCCTCGGCACCGCGGGCACCTGGCTGGTCGATCCCTTCAACGTCACCATCACGCCTGGCGTCGCGGCGGGCACGCTGCCGGGCAATCCTTTCGATCCGATCGCCACCTCGACGATCCAGGACGGCGACATCAACGCGGCGCTCAACGGCGGCACCAGCGTTCGCATCACCACCGGCAATCCCGCCATCGGCCTGGCGACCGACGGCGACATCCTCTTCGACGGCGGGGTCAACATCAACTACACCGCCGCCAAGGGACCGGTCGCGTTCCAGCTCGACGCCCACCGGAGCATCCGCACCAACGCGCCGAACGTGGTGATCCAGTCCTCCGGGGCGGGCGGTCCGCTGGACGTGGTCTTCAACGCCAATGCAAACGGCGCCTCGACCGCCGTCGGCGGCGGCCAGATCAGCTACGACGGCAACATCTACACGAACGGCGGCAACGTCGCGATGACCGGCAACTGGACGGCCTCCGGCTTCGGGGACAGCAGCATCCACCTGACCGGCATCGTCGACACGCGCGGCGGCAACACCATCAATCCGCTCAATGGCGCGAGCAGCGGCGGCAGCAATGCACTCGCCGGCGGCTCCGTGCTGCTGAACGGCAACACGACGACGCCGGGCCTCAACCCCAACTCGTCCGAGCCGGGCGTCTGGCTCAACGGCGCGCAGATCTTCAGCTCGACCGGCGCGGTGACGATCAACGGCAGCAGCACCAACAACACCGGCGTTCAGATCGACGCGCCGCAGGACATCGGCGGCATCTCGACCACCAGCGGCGCAGTGACGGTGACGGGCCGTGGCCGCGATCACGTCGACGGCAGCACTTTCCTGGTGCCCGCGGCGGGCGTGCTGGTCAGCCGCGCGAGCATCGGCACGGTCAGCGGCGGCATCACGCTGCGCGGCCACGTCGACGACATTGCGCGGCCGGCTTCGGTGAGCGCGGGTCTTCGGGTCGAGAACGGCGCGCAGATCGTCACCACCGGCGGCGGCGACATCGAGCTCACCGGCCGCGCGCAAGCCAATGGCATCGGCTTCGTGCTCGAAGCCGGCGGCGCGCCGACGGCCGGAAACCCGGCGCCGTCGGTCCAGGGCAGCGACCAGGTCGTGCTGCGGGCGGACAACGACCGCAGCACCGATGCCATCGCCATCGCGGCTCCCGTGAGCGCCGGCAGCGTGATCAACCTGCGGCCGGGCGGCCTGGACGCGCTGGGCAATGCGTCCGACAGCGTGAACGCGCCGATCTCGCTGATGGGCGGCGCCGCAACCGGCTTCGCGGTGTCGGTCGCCGAAATGGCCCTGCTCAACGCCCCGGTGCTGGTGGCCGGCAGCGACGCGCACGCGGCGGACATCAACGTGAACGGCGCGCTCAGCCGCGCCGGCGGGCTCACGCTGCAGAACGAAGGCGGCGGCAACATCAACCTGAATGCGCCGGTGTCGGCCGCGCAGCTCGGCCTGCTCGCAGGGGGCAACGTCAACCAGGCGGCCGGCGCGCCGGTCACGGCCGGCAGCCTGCTCGCGAGCTCGAAGTTCGGCAGCGTGCTGCTGTCGAATCCGGCCAACAACGTCGACACGGTGGGCGGCGGCGCCGCCGGGCGATTCGAATACGTGGACGTCAACCGGCTCACCCTCGGTCCGGTCTCGGTGGTGGGCTACAACGCCGCGGGGAATGTGCCGCAACTGCGCTCCGCCACTTCGATGGCGGCGGACACGGTGCTGGTGCGAACGCTGAGCCAAGACCTGTCCCTGGCGAGCAACGTGAGTGCCGCGACCTCGACCGATCTCGTGGCCGCGGCGCGGTTCCAGAACCTGGGCGCCTACACGATCTCGGGCGCACCGTGGCGCATCTGGGCCGACACCTGGCTCGGCGAGACGCGCGGCGGGCTCGCCGGTTCGGGGCAACTGCCCAATCTCTACCACTGTGCCTACCTCGGCCTGTGCACGGTGGCGATTCCCCCGGGCGCCAATCATTTCATCTACGCGCAGCAGCCGAGCGCCGTCATCTTCGTCCACAACGCTGCGCGGGCCGGCGGTGTGCCGAATCCGCTGTTCACCTACAGCATCACCGGCCTGATCCTCGGCGACACCGGCATCGGCTTCATCGGCGCCGTGTCGAGCCCGGCGACGCGGGCCAGCCTGCCGGGTTTCTATCCGATCAACGGCAGCTTCACCTCGGCCGAGGGCTACGCGGTCACCGTGGTGCCGGGCCTGCTGACGGTGGGCGACTTCGTGCAGTTGCCCAAGCCGGACGTGCTGCGCGACAACCCGAGCACCTGGCTCTACGACCGCAACATCGGGCCGGCGCCGATCTGCCTGGCAAGCGGGCCGCTGGCCGGCGACCGCGCCGCGCAGGGCGGAGACGAGCTCGCGCGCGAATGGGCGCGCGTGCGCTCGCGGCCGAATCTCACCAGCTGCATCGACACCGAGAGGCGCAACGGCTGCGCCGATTTCTAAGGTGGCTGCGGGTGTACGGGCACGTGGTCAGCGTCGGCGGGGATTGCCAGCCTGCCCACCAGATCCGGCGCATCACCGGACGGCACGAAGCGCATGTCTTCGACTGGCTCCTGCTCGACGCAGCCGGCGCTGCGCGGCTGATCGCGTGCGACTTCGAAGGCTGGCTGGCGCCCGAGACGCTCTCGCTGCATTCGCAGCCTTTCGGGCATGTGCACGATGCGGCCTACGGCGTGCGCTTCCTGCACGACTTTCCGCTGGACGCCGGCTTCATGGCGCATGCCGGCGCGGTGCGGGGCAAGTACATGGCGCTGGCCGAGCGCTGGCGGATGCTGATGGCCTCGGAGGCGGCAGTCCTGTTCGTCTGGCACGGCCCCGAGGGACGCGAGGCGGTGGCGGCGCTGGCGAACGCGCTGCGCGACGCGCGCGCCGGCCGGCCGTTTCGGCTGCTGGCGCTGCGTTCGGACATCGCGGAAGCGGACTGGCAACTGCCTGACGTCACCAATCGCTTTCTCGCCCAGCCGGCGTCTGCATCGTGGACCGGCGACGACGCGGCCTGGGATGGAATGTTCGGCCGGGGGCAGGGCTGAACCGATGGTCCCGTCGTCGTTACCAGCGCGCGGCAGAGCTTGCGTTGCGCTGCGCGACCGCGACGAAATCGCGTGCCATCAGGTCCGCCAGCAGGTTCAAGCGCGGATCGCCGCTGTAGGCGCTTCGAGGCAGTTCGCGCACGTACGCCTCGAGCTCGTTCCATGGGCCCGCGAAGAACAGCCGGCGCAACGCGTTGTGCACTTTGCGGTCGGCCGGTGCGGCGGCACGGTCCACCAGCGTGGACGCCTCGTGGCTCAGCAGGGAGGGCGTCGCCAGGAAGGGTGCGACCACCGCGGCGCGCAGCCGCTGTTCCCGGATCAGGCGATGCAGCCACATGTCGTAGGGCTCGGCCGGCCCGGCGTCCAGCGCCTCCTGCATCAGTCCGGGAAGCAGGGCGCGGCCGGAGGGCGTCACGATGTAGGCGGTGGCGCCCCATTGGTAGATATCGGCCGCGTCGTAGATGTTGGCGCCGCTCACGCGACCCGTCGGCGCATCGGCGCCGTGGACCTGCATGCAGTTCCACAGCGTCATCAGGATGCTGGTGGTCGCATACGGCTGGCAGTCGAGAAACACGAGGTGGTAGGCCTGCAACTGCGCCAGGCCGAAGCCGTAGACGATGCCGGGCAGGTCGTCCGCGAGTTCGACGTCGTCTTCGAGCACGAGGCGGAACCCGTCATCGGCCGAAGGCGCGGCGACGGCACGTGCGTGCGACAGAAAGCAGCCCAGCTCGCCGGCGCTGATGCCGCATGGCGCCGGGCGCTCGATCGCCGCGCCGTCGATGGCCGCGCTGCGGCGAATGCCGTGCATGCCGAGCCGTTGCAGCTGCGCTTCCATCGCGGTGCGCCGTGCCGTGCTGCGGTCGAGGTTGATGTAGAAACCGTCCATGCTGTTGCCGTCCGATGTGTGAGGCCGGCGCCAGCCTACACCGTCCCATGACACCGTCGCCGCTCGTCTCCTGCCTCTGCGTCACGCGGGCCCGCGTCGCCTTGCTGCGCCGGGCCGTGGCGTGCTTCCAGGCCCAGACCCATGCGCCGCGCGAGCTCGTGCTGCTGTACGAGTCCGACGACGCCGACACCGCGGCGTATGCGGCGACGCTGTCCGATCCGTCGATCCGCTGCGTCGAGGTGCCCGCTTCGCCGAAGCGCCCGCTCGGCGCGCTGCGCAACCTGGCCATCGAAGCGAGCCAGGGTGCGTACATCGCGCAGTGGGACGACGACGACTGGTACAGCCCCGCGCGCCTGGCCGCCCAGATGGATGCGATGCGCGAACACCGGCGGCCCGCCTGCGTGCTCTACCGCTGGACGATGTACGACGCGGTGACGCGCCGCGCCTACGTGTCGGGCGAGCGGCCGTGGGAAGGCAGCCTGATCGCGCAGCGCGAGGTCGTGCCGCCCTACCCGGAGCTCGCGCGCAAGGAAGACACGCCGGTGATCCAGGCCATGCTGCTGCAGGAGCTGCTCGTGTGCCTCGATGCACCCGAGCTCTACGTCTACACCTACCACGGCGCGAACACCTGGGACGAGCGGCACTGGCGCGAGGTGTTGCTGCCGCACGCGCAGCCGCTGCCGCCCGAGGTGACGCTTCATATCGAAGACGTGCTGGGCGTCGCGAGGAATCTGCCGAAGTCGCCGACGTAGTCGTGGGAGCCGTGATGGCTGAGCTTCGAGCGTGTGTCGACGAACACCTTGCCGCCGATCGACCGGAAGCGCCGGCAGAACGCGAAGTCCTCGCTGAGGTAGCGGCCGTTGTCGGGCTCGGCGAGGACGTCGAAGAAACGGTAGTGCGGCCAGGCGCCAGCCACGGGATCCGCTGCGTAGCGCAGCTCGGGCATCGCGGCGGCCAGCCGTTCGAGCGCGCTGCGCGCGATCAGCATGAAGCCGGTCGCCGCCTCCTGCACTTCCATGAACCCGTCCGCGTCCGGCTGGCGCGGCGCGTCCAGCAGGTTGACCGCGAAGCGCGCATGGCGGGCTGCGAAATCCTCGCGCGTGCTGCCGGGCGGCAGGGCCCGGGCCAGCCCCTGGCTCGGCCAGCCGTCGGTCTTCAGCGGATAGGCGCCGGCCGCCACCTCGCGCCCTGCGAGCAGCAGCCGCAGCGCGGCCTCGGGTTCGAAACCGATGTCGGCATCGATCCAGAACAGATGCGTCCAGCGCGCATCGGCCAGGAACTCCGCGGCCAGCCGATTGCGCGCGCGCGGGATCAGGCTGTCGCCGTCGAGAAAGCGGGTCTGCATCGCGAAGCCGCGCGCCCAGGCCAGGTTCACCAGGCCGAGCAGGCTGCGCACATAGGTCGAACTCATCGCCCCGCCGTAGCACGGCGTCGCGATGAAGGGGCGGATGTCTTTCAGGGCGTCGGGGCTCATCTCATACATTGCTGCGGCGCGTGGAGAGCAGTGCGCGCAGCTTGGCGGGCGCCACCGGCTTGGTCAGCAGCGTCACGCCACCCTGGCGCAGGCGCTGCAGCACCTCGGGCCCGGTGGCGCCCGAGACCAGCACCGCCAGCGCCTCGGGCTGCAGCCGGCGCGCGGCGTCGAGCACTTCCATGCCGTCTTCGTCGCCGGCCAGCTGCAAGTCGCACAGCACCACGTCGAAACGCGTGTCCGCATCGGCGAGGCGGGCGCGTGCCTCGCCGCCGGTGGCCACGCATTCGACCTTGCAGCCCCATTGCTGAAGCAGCGTTCGGCTGGCGTCGAGAATGGCCGGGTCGTCGTCCACCACCAGGCAGTGAAGCCCGGCCAGCGGCGATGCGGCCACCGGCTCCGGCGCGGGCGGCGGCACGTCTTGCGGATTCGCGCGCGGCAGGTCGAGCGCGAAGGTGCTGCCGGCCTGCAGCGCCGAACGCAGCGCGATGCGCGTGCCCAGCAGCGCGGCGATGCGCGCGCAGATCGCGAGGCCGAGGCCGAAGCCCTGGCGGCGGTCGCGCTCGGCATTCGCGACCTGGTAGAACTCCTCGAAGATCCGGGCCTGGTGGATCGGCGCGATGCCCACGCCGTTGTCGCGCACCTCGATGCGCACCATGCCGCTGCGCCGCCGCGCCGCCACCAGCACCGTGCCGTCGGGCGAGGTGTGGTGGATCGCGTTGCTGACCAGGTTGCCGACGATGCGCAGCAGCAGCGCGGGATCGGTGCGCACCGCGAGGCCGCGGTCCTGCCAGACCAGGCGCACGCGCGATGCGATGGCGCGCGCCGCGTGCTGGGCATCGAGCTGGTCGAAGAGCATGGCCAGCGAGACGTTGCCGATCGCCGGCGTCAGCACCTGCGCGTCGAGGCGCGAGATCTCGAGCAGGTCGTCGAGCAGCACGCCCATGAACTCGGCGCCTTCCTGCAAGCGCAGCACCGCCGATCGCTGGGTTGGGCTGGCCGTGGACAGCAGGCCGTCGATGAACAGGCCCATCGCATGCAGCGGCTGGCGCAGGTCGTGGCTGGCCGCGGCCAGGAAACGGGCGCGCGACAAGGCCGCCTGCTCGGCCTCGGCCATGCGCTGCAGCGCGACGGCGGTGGCTTCGCGCACCTGTTCGTCGCTCTGCTGCCGGTTGCGCTGCAGGCGTTCGGCCAGGCGGTTGATGTCGTGCGCGAGGTTGGCGAGTTCGTGCCGCGCGCGCAGCGTGCCGTGCGCGTCCTCCTGTTCGTCGCCCTTGCGTGCGACCACGTTGCAGCGGGCGTCGAACTGGCCGGCTTCGAGCGCTGCCACGGTGCGCGAGATGCGGCGCAGCGGCTGCGCCACGGCGCGCGCCGTGTGGCGCACCCAGGCCCAGGCCGCGATCAGCGCGATCATCGCGATGCCGATGCCCGCCATCAGCGAGCGCGTGCGTTCGCGCGCATAGCCGGTGGTGTCGCGGAAGGCCTGCACCAGGCCGATGGGCTTTTCGCCGGCCGCGGTCGATCCTTCGGGCGCGAAGGCGCTGGCACGCGAGGCCTCGCGCAGGGTGACCGGCGCGGTGAACACGCGCAGCTCCGCCAGCGGCGCGGTCTTGGGCCCGGCCGACACGTAGACGCCGGCGCTGTTGCTGATCTCCACCCGCGTCACCTGGCCGCCGCGCAAGGCGGCGTTGGCGACGTTCTGCAGCGCCGGCAGGTCGCCGGCGTAGAGGCTCAGGTCGGACATCGCGGCCACCTGGCGCGCCACGGCGTGGCCTTCGGCGCTGAACGCGGCTTCGAGCGTGTCGAGGCGGCTGTGGGTGAACCAGGCGGTGAGTGCGATCGCCACGGCGGCGCAGGGCACCACGCCGAGCCGGAACAGGTCGCGCTGCAGACTGCCGCCGACAACCAGCGCGCGGCCGTCCGTGGCGGGCGGGTCCGTCGGTCGAGCCGCAGAGGCGGGCACGGCCAGACCGTGGCTCGGGGCGGTCATCGGGTGGCGGTCACCCGCTCGGTCAGCTCGCGTTCTTCGGGCAGCCGCAGGCCGAGCCCGCGCGCGACGGTGGCGTTGACGCGCACCGTGGCCGGCGTCGCCGCTTCGACCATCACGCCGGCGCCTGTCGGTGCGGCGGCCAGCTTCAGTCCGAGCGCGCGCGCCTGCAGCGCAAGCTGGCCGGGCGTCGAAACGGCGGCGGCCAGTCCGCCGGAGCGCACCAGCCCGTCGCTGGTGCCGAACACCGGCAGGCCGGCGCTGGCGCCTGCGCTGAGCACCGAGAGGGTGGCGGCCTGGCTGTCGCCGATCAGGTCGGGCAGCACCATCAGCGCATCGCTGCGCGGCACCAGCAGCCGCAGCACCGAGGCCAGAGACTTCGCATCGGGCGCGTATTCGACCTGCAGGTCCCAGCCCTGGGCCGCACGCTGAAGTTCGCGCACGATCGGCTCCGACTCCGCGGTGGCCACCACGCCGAGCCGGCGCTTCTGCGGCAGCACGGCGTCGATGAGCGTGAGCTGGTCGGCCATGGATGGCTCGCGCAGCAGCACGCCCACATGGCGGTCGCTGCGCCGCAAGGCGGGGTTGGTCTTGAGGCTTTCGTAGTCGAGCCGGCTCAGCATCGCGAGCACCAGCGGATCCTGGCCCGGGCGCTCGATCGCGGTGCGCGCCGCCGCCACGCCAACGGCCATCGTGACCGGCCCGTCGACCGGGGCGCTCGGCCGGAGGCTGCGTGTGCGCACGCCGGTCGTCACGCGGTCTTCGCCAGCGCCGGCGGGTTCCGAGGGCGGGCTGCCGGCGGACACGCGGATCAGCTCGAAGCGGCTGCTGGCGTCCTGCGATTCGCGCAGGAGGCGAACGAATTCCGCGTGGGCTGCGTTGTCGTCGGCCACCAGCACCGTGAGCCCGGCCGCGTCGGCGCCGCCGGCAAGCAGGGCGGCACAGGCGCAGGCTGCACCCGCGAGGGCGCGGAGCTCCTGGAAGAGCAGGGGAAGACGAATCGCAAACATGAACTGCACCGGCAGTGGGTGATGAACCCAATGTACGGAGGCGGCATATTTCGCGCGATAAGGCAGAGGGCTTATGTCGGCGCTTGCGCGGTCGCATTGCGCCACTGGACGGCACCGTCCCGCGGCCTCTCGGCCTATGTCCGACGTGGTATGTGGCCCCCACGCTCCGTCACTGCGTGTACTCGCTGCCCCCCGAGGGGGCCGCAGGCCGCCTTGGGGCGGCCCGGCGGCGGCCTGGTCGCGTCCCTAAACGGTTGTTTGACGCACCGCCGCCAGCTGCGCGTTGATCGCCTGCCGCAGCAGCTTCGGCGAGACCGGCTTGTAGAGCACGGCCACGCCTGCGCTCGCCACTTCGCGCAGCCGGTCGGGCTTGGTCTCGCCGGTCACCAGAAGGCGGGCCGTCGCGCTGCCGATGCCGCGCGGATGGCGTTCCAGCGCGGCCAGCACGTCCAGGCCGTTGTCGCCGCCCTGCAGCAGCAGGTCGCTCACCACCACGTCGGGCGGCCGGTCCCAGTCGTCGGCCAGCGCCAGCGCCTCGTTGCGCGTCTGCGCGGCCATCACCTCGGCGCCCCAGTTCGAGAGCACGACCTGCAGGCCCTCGAGGATGGTGCGCTCGTCGTCGATCACCAGCACCCGCACGTTGCGCAGGCTCGGCTCCTCGTCGCTGCCCTGGCCGGCCAGCGCCGCGGCAGGAAGCGCCAGCTGCGGCGCCGGCTCGGCCAAGCGCACCATCACGCGCACGCAGGTGCCCTTGTGCGGCTGCGAGCTCAGCTCCACGCGCGTGTTGAGCAGCGCCGCCAGCCGCTGCACGGTGGCCAGGCCCAGGCCCATGCCGCGCACGTCGCGGCCCTGATGGCCGTGCGGCTCGACCTGGTAGAACTCCTCGAAGACCCGCGACTGGTGATGGGACGCGATGCCGACGCCGGTGTCCACCACGTCGATGCGGATGCCCCGGCCGCGGCGGCGCGCGCCGATCAGCACCCCGCCTTCGGTGGTGTGGCGCAGCGAGTTCGACACCAGGTTGTTGAGGATCCGCGAGAGCATCACGTAGTCGCAGCGCACCCACAGTTCGGTCTTGCGCACCACCAGCCGCAGGTTCTGCTGCTCGGCCACCGGCCGGAAGTTGCGGCTGATCTCGTCGAACAGGTGGTCGAGCGCGAAGTCGGCCCACTGCGGCTGCAGCACGCCGGCGTCGAGCTGCGACAGGTTGAGCAGCTCCGAGAACAGCCGGTCCAGCGAGTCGACGCATTCGCGGATGTGGCCGATGCGCTGCAGGCGCACCGGGTCGGTCTCGCCGTTGGCCAGGCCGTCGGAAAACAGTGTGAGCGCATGCAACGGCTGGCGCAGGTCGTGGCTCGCGGCGGCCAGCAGGCGCGTCTTGGCCTGGCTCGCCACTTCGAGCTGCTGGTTCTTGCTGGCCAGCTCGGCCGTGGCCTGGGCGATGCGGCTTTCGAGCTGGCCGCGGCTTTCCGACAGCGCGCGCGCCGCCTCGTTGAAGCCGTGCTGCAGGCGCCGCACCTCGGCTGTGCCCTCGACCGCCACCTGCGCGTCCTCGCCGGCGCCGAGGCGATCGACCGCCTCGCCCAGGGCGCGGATCGGCGCGCTGATGCGGCGCGCCGCCCACCAGCCGGCCAGGCCCACACCCACCAGGCTGGCCGCCAGCACCAGCACCACGTTGATCCAGACCGATCGCTTCGCCCGGTCCACTGCGTCGAGGCTGATCTCCACCATCACCTTGCCGGTGTGCTTGCCGTCGTCGCCGATGATCGGCGCCACCACCTGGAGGCCGTCGCCGCGCTGGCGGTCGGCGGTCTCCGAATTGGCGAGGATCTCGCCGTCCTCGGACCAGATCTGCACCTGCTGCACGTGCGGCTGGTGGCTGCCGGACTGCGCGGTGCGCTGCAGCGCCCGACGATCCATGTGCTGAAGCTGGACCTGGGCCACGGTCGCCACCTGCAGCGCGACGGTCTGCGCGTTCGCGCGCATCAGCTCGGCCACGTTCGCGAGGTGCTGGCGCGTCAGCACGGCGATCGCGCCCAGCGTGGCCACCGTGGCCGGCAGCAGGGCCAGCAGCACGAGCTGCTGGCCGAGCGTCAGGCGCATCAGCAGGCGAAGGGCGCGGAAGGGCCAGTTCATGGGCGGAGCAGGCGCAGGGCGTTTCGCAGACTGAGCACCGACTGAAGTACATGTCCAGAGAAAAATGTCACGGAATCTGCCGAAGTTGGTTTCTAATTGTGTTCTCGCCAGAACACTTTTGACCAGCCCGTTGCCGGAGGCTCACCAGCCAACGTGTTCCCGAAAAAGATGCAGGCTCCTGTCCATTGCGCCGCCGGCGCTTCGCTCGCTCCCCCCGTCGCCCCGCACGCCGAGCATTTTCGGATGATGGCACGGCGCGCGGCTGCGTTGCTCGGGCATTGCGCGCTGGCGCTGCTGCTGGCCGTGCCGCTCGCGAGTCCGGCGCAAACCACCGCTGTCAAGCCGGCCGCCGCGGACACGGCGCCGCTGCGCTTCGGCATCCTGCCGCTGGGCGGCGCTTTCGAGTCGCGCAACGACTGGGAGCCGCTCCTGGCCGACCTGAGCCGGGCCATCGGCCGCCCGGTCAGCGTGCTGTCGGTGACTTCGTACGAGGCGCTCGAACAGGCGATCCAGCGCGACCAGGTCGACATGGCCTTCCTGTCCGGCAAGATGGCGCTCGATGCCGTCACGCTGCGCCACATGAACGTCGTGGCCCAGGTCACGCGGCACGACGGCCTGCCCGGCTACCGCGCATTGCTGCTCACGCGCAAGACCGGGCCCTTCACCACGCTGAAGCAACTGCTGGCCGAACCCGAACGCTGGCGCCTGGCGCGCGGCGAGAGCCGCTCGGTGTCGGGCTTCATCGTGCCGCAGCTGCAGCTCTTCCTGCCGAACCACATCGCGATGGAGACGCGCTTCGCCAGCGAAGTGGTGGGCACGCACCAGGCGACAGCGCTGGCCGTCGCCAACAGCGAGGCCGACGTGGCCACCAACAACACGGCCGATTTCGAACGCTTCAAGATCCAGTTCCCCGCCGAGGCGGATCGGCTCCAGGTGATCTGGGAGTCGGAACTGATCCCGCACGCGCAGATCGTGGTGCGGCGCGACTCCGGCCCCGAGTTCCAGAAGAAGGTGCAGCGCTTCCTGGTCGAGTACGCGCGCGCCAAGGGCCCGCGCGGCGACGCCGAGCGCACCGTGCTCAAGGCGCTGCACGACCTTGCAGGTTTCGTCGCGGCCGACAACAGCTCCCTGCTGCCGGCCGCCAAGCTGGCCTACCAGCTGTCAAGGCAGAGCGCCATGACCTCGCAATGGGTCAACGAGGCTGCGCGCCAGGCGCGGCTGCAGCGCATCGAGAGCGGTTATGCCGAGCAGGTGTCGGTGTTGCGCAACGGCACACCCTGAGGCCTGCCCGCGACGGCAGTTGCTGCGCGCGGCGTGGGGCTGCGCGCTGGTCGCGGCGCTGGGCTGGCATGCCGCCGCCGTCGGGCAGGGCGCTCGCGCGGAGCCGCACCAGGCCATTCGCTTCGGCGTGCTGCCGATCGGCGGGGCGGTCGAATCGCGCAACGATTGGACGCCGTTGCTGAATGACATGGGCCTTGCGATCGGGCGGCCGGTGACCGTGCTTTCCGTGACCTCCTACGCGTCGCTCGAACAAGCCATGCAGCGCGACGAGGTCGACCTGGCCCTGCTGTCAGGCAAACTGGCGCTCGATGCCGTCGCGCAGCGGCGCATGAGCGTGCTGGCCCAGGTGATGCGGCACGAGGGCACGTCCGACCATCGCGCCGTGCTGCTCACGCGCAAGACGGGGCCGTCGCTGGCGGAGGTGCTGGCCCGGCCCGAGCGCTGGCGGCTGGCGCGCGGCGACAGCCGCTCGGTCTCGGGCTTCATGCTGCCGCAATTGCAGCTCTTTCTGCCCCACGGCATCGCGATGGAGACGCGCTTCAAGAGTGAGATCGTCGACACGCAGCAAGGCACGGCGCTGGCGGTGGCCAACGGCGATGCCGACGTGGCCACCAACAACACGACCGACTTCGGGCGCTTCCGGCAGCAGTTTCCGGTCGAGGCCGATCGGCTGCAGGTGATCTGGCAATCCGAGCCCACGCCGCCGGCCCTGTTCGTGGTGCGGCGCGAGCATCCGGCGGCATTGCAGAAGCAGCTGCAGGCCTTTCTGGTGGACTACGGCCGCGCCAAGGGGCCGCGCGGCGATGCCGAGCGCGAAGTGCTGAAGTCCCTGCATGCGGCGCTGGGCTATGGGGCGGCGGACAGCACCGCACTGCTGTCGGCCGCCGCCCTCGAATACCAGCTCGCCAGGCAGCAGGCGCTGAACGCGAAGTGGGTCAACGAGGCGGCGCGCCAGGCCCGGCTCGAGCGCATCGAACGCAACCATGCAGGATTGGTCGCGGCGCTGCGCGAAGGCGCGCCCTGAGCGCGCCGGCGTGACAGCATCGGCCTGAGCGGGTGGAGCGTTCCGGCAGATGCCCGCCACCGCTGGGCGAGTTTCGGCGAGATGGCCGAGAAGCCGCAAGAAGTTGCTCGGAGCTATGACGACGCGGTCGACGCGCTGGCAGCGAAGATCGCACAGAACATTCGTCAGCAGTTCGAGCCGGCGCCCGCGCGGGTTTCTTCTGCGCCCTGAACGGTGAAGCCGATCGGCGAAGCTCAAACGCTCTGTATCACCGCCATGATGTTCCCCTCCGTATCCTTGAACCAGGCCGCCTTCGCGCCCCCCTGATTCACGATGCCATTCGCATCCTGCCCGGGCATCTTGTAGTCCTCGAAGACGACACCACGCGCCTTCAGTTCGGCCACTTCGCTCTCGACATCCGCGACCTGCCAGAAGGCCTGGCTGGCCAGCGAAGTGCCCGCGTTGGGCGTCGGGTACAGGAAGCAGCTGGTGCCGCCTGCGCACTCGTAGACGACACCGCCGCCGAGTTCCGCCGAGGGCTTGAAGCCGAGCTTCTCTTCATAGAACTGCCTCGCGCGGGTCACGTCTTTCGCAGGGATGTAGGCGTACATGGGTGACTTCTGAAGCATGACTTTCTCCTGTGCGGTCGATCGCTGCATTCTGCGATTGGGGCGAAGCGGCAGTTGCATGAAACTGTGTCCGGACACGCCATGGACAACATCACCCTCCCGCTGCTCGGCATCGCCGGCGCGATGATCATCGGCGCGATGAGCCCCGGTCCGAGCTTCGTCATGGTCGCGCGCACGGCCGTCGCCTCGCGCAGCGATGGGCTGGCCGCGGCGCTCGGCATGTAGGCGGCGCCGCGCTCCGCCTACATGCGCCACAAGGCCGGGCGATCAGGCTCTATAGAAGTACGGATCGAGCACGTTGACCTCGGTGATGGTGTCCACCGGCAGGCTGTTGTCGCCCGCCGTCTCGCGGATCGCCTCGGGGTTCGGGCTGTCGTAGACGCAGAAGGACTTGCGATGGTCCTTGCTCACGTAGGAGTGGATCCAGGTCACGCCGCGCTTGGCGTTGTTGCTGATCACCATGCCGCAGGCGCGCGCGCCGACATCGGTCACTGGGATCTCCAGGCCTTCGGGAAACGTGCGTTCGACCAGATAGCGAGGCATTTCATCTCCTTGGTTGAAAGCGGCTGCAAGACTGCGCCGTCGATCCCAGCTTAGTCGGCGACGGCGCTCGCGTCTCTCCGAACTTGTCTTGATGGCCGTCTTGTCTAGCCCGTTTTGCGGGTGTACCGTCGAACGACCACAGGAGAATCGCGTTGAGCAAGAACAAGCAATGCACGCACGCCGGCACCATCGTCGATGTGGTGCCGAGCGCCCTCGGCTGCGAGGAGTGCCTGAAGTCCGGCAGCGAATGGCTTCACCTGCGCCTGTGCCGAACTTGCGGCCACGTGGGCTGCTGCGACGACTCGCCCAACCGCCACGCGCGAGCGCATTTCCATGCGACACAGCATCCGATCATCGAAGGCTACGATCCGCCGGAAGGCTGGGGCTGGTGCTTCGTCGACCGCGTGATGGTCGACCTCGGCGACGACACGACGCCGCAGAACGGGCCGATTCCCCGGTACTACTGACGCGCTCAGCGCGGCATCCCGCCTTCACGCTTCGACTCTTCCGGCTAGTGCACCCGTCAAATTGACCGCCCTGCTGCAGCGGCGGACAGTTGCATCGGGCCGTCGAATTCAGCGATGGCGCAGGAGCCTCGCCATGACATACGCATACGCCGCATCGACAAGACGCCGCATGCTCGCCGCCACCGGCAGCGCCGCGACACTCGGCCTCTTCAGCGCGCTGCTCGCCGACCGCAGCGCACGCGCCTCGCAGACCGTCACCTCCGACCGGCCGTACTGGCGCTTCTGCAACAAGTGCCAGGTGTTGTTCTACACGGACGCACGCGACAACCTCTGCGCCGCCGGCGGCAAGCACGTGCCGCAGGGCTACGAGTTCCGGATTCCCTTCGACGGCGCCGAGACCGCGACCGCGCAACGCAACTGGCGGACCTGCAAGCAATGCCAGGCCATGTTCTTCAACGGCTATGCGCAGAAGGGCAAGTGTCCGGTCGGCGGCACGCACGTTGCCGACCAGACCTGGCGCTACGTCATCCCGCACAGCATCGGCGAAACGGCGCGGGCGCAGGCGCATTGGCGCTTCTGCAACAAATGCTTTGCGATGTTCTTCAATGGTTATTCGAACAAGGGAAGCTGCGCGGCCGGCGGCGTGCACGTGGCGCAGGGGTACAACTTCGTGCTGCCGCATCCGCGCTGAGCGCTTGAATGCCTAGCCCCTTAGCACTAGGCCGCTTCCGCCGCCTAGGCCATTAGCCAGATTTGCCTAGGCCCCCTCGCGCCGGAAACTAGATGTTTCCTTTCAGGTGGGTTCCCCCGCCGTCGACGGAGCGCGGATGAGTTGGCGAACTAAAGTGGTTTGGAGCGAGGGGATGCTGCTGCAGCCTCAGCACCTGCAGCAAAGCGAGCGCCATGCCGACCATGCGCGGCATCTGCTGTTGCGAAGCACCACACCCTATGCCTGGGGTTTTGCCGAGCTCGAGATCGACCAAGCCGCGCTGTCGCTCGGCAAGCTGGCGCTGGTGCGCGCGGTCGGCGTGTTCGGCGACGGCACGGTGTTCGACATGCCGGCGGTCGATCCGCTGCCTGAGCCGATCGACATTCCTTCCACCATGCGCGACGAGGCGGTGGTGCTGGCCCTGCCGCTGCGCCGCGCCGGCGCGCGCGAGGCCGATGCCGAAGCCTACGACGACCTGGTGCGCCACCGCGTGCTGGAGTCCGACGTACCCGATTCCAACACCGCCGGCGAGCGCACCGCGATGCTGCAGCTGGGCCAGCTGCACACGCGCCTGATGCGCGCCGGCGACGCGACCGACGCCTGGACCACGCTCAACGTCTCGCGCGTGGTCGAGCGGCGGGTCGACAATCAGGTGCAGCTCGACCGCGCGCTGCTGCCGCCGCTGCTCGACGTCGCAGGCCACGCGGTCATCCGCTCGTGGCTCGACGAGCTGCTGGGCCTGCTGCGCCAGCGCGGCGAGGCGCTGGCCGGGCGCATGTCGCAGGGCGGCACCGGCGGCGTGGCCGAGATCGCCGACTTTCTGCTGCTGCAGACGGTCAACCGCAACGAGGCCGTGTTCGCGCACCTGGCCAGGAGCGCGATGCTGCACCCGCAGCATTTCTACGAGCACGCGCTGGGACTGGCCGGCGACATGGCGAGCTTTCGGGATTCGCGCCGCGTCACGCGTTTCGGGCCCTACGTCCACGACGACCTCGCGATGACCTTCCGGCCGGTGATGGACGACCTGCGGCGCAGCCTGTCGATGGTGCTGGAGCAGTCGGCCATCCGCATCGAGCTGCACGACCGCAAGCACGGCGTGCGCGTGGCCGTGATCCCCGACGTCGAGCTGCAGCGCAACGCCACCTTCGTGCTGGCGGTCAATGCCCAGATGCCGAGCGAGGCGCTGCGCGCGCGCTTCCCCACGCAGGTGAAGATCGGCCCGGTGGAGCGCATCCGCGACCTGGTCAACCTCGCGCTGCCCGGCGTCACGCTGATGCCGCTGCCGGTGGCGCCGCGGCAGATCCCGTTCCATGCGGGCGCCAACTACTTCGAACTCGACACGCGCAACAGCGATCTCTGGCGCCAGCTCGAGCAGTCGGGCGGCGTCGCGATGCACATCGCGGGCGACTTTCCCGGCCTCGACCTGGCGTTCTGGGCCATCCGGTCGTAATCGAACCATCCGCGCCCCTGCCGGAGCACCACCATGACAACCCCGGACCCCTTTGCCGCCTTCGAGTCGGAGCGCACGGTCATCAAGCCCAAACCGCGCACGCCGGGCGGCACGCCGCCCGTGCCGCCCACGTCGATGGGCGGCGGCGAGGCGCTGCCGTCCGAAGTAGGCGAGCTCGGCCTGCTCAATCCGCTGGTGTCGGCGGCAGGCAAGCTGCTGGTGCTGATCGGCAAGCTGCGCAATCTCGTGCAGCCGCCCAACGTGGCCGCGCTGCGCGCATCGACGGCCGAAGCGGTGAACCAGTTCGACGCGGACGCGCGCAAGGCCGGCATCTCCAACGAATCGGTGCTGGCCGCGCGCTACGTGCTTTGCACGTCTCTCGACGAAGCGGTGTCCAACACGCCCTGGGGCGTGCAGGGCGGCTGGAACAAGCAGAGCCTGCTGGTGCAGTTCCACAACGAGACCTGGGGCGGTGAAAAGATCTTCCAGCTGCTGGCCAAGCTCGCGCAGGACGTGCCCACGCACCGCCAGTTGCTGGAGCTCATCTACTGCGTGCTCGCGCTCGGTTTCGAAGGCCGCTACCGCGTGGTCGACAACGGCAAGGCGCAGCTCGACACGGTGCGCCAGCGCCTGGCCGACCTGATCGGGAAAGACCGTCCGCCCGTCGAGGCCGAGCTCTCGCCGCACTGGCGCGGGCAGGGCGCGGGCACGGTGCGGCTGCGCGAGTCGCTGCCGATGTGGGTGTTCGCGGCCGGCTTCGCGCTGCTGCTGGCGCTCGCGTGGTTCGGCCTGCGGCTCACGCTCAATCACCGCTCCGACGCCACCTACTCGGCGGTGTCCAGCCTGCGCGTGCCCAACCTGCAGATCGCGCCGCCCGCGATCATGTCCAAGTCGCCGCGGCTCGCGAAGTTCCTCGAACCTGAGGTCAAGCAGGGCCTGGTCACCGTCACCGACGAGGCCGACCGCAGCACGGTGCGGCTGCGCGGCGACAGCTTCTTCGGCTCCGGCAGCGCCGACCCGATGGCGCAGTCGCTGCCGGTGCTCAAGCGCATCGGCGAGGCGCTGGCCGAGGTCAAGGGCGAGGTGCTGATCACCGGCCACTCCGACAACCAGCCGATCCGCTCGCTGCGCTATCCGTCCAACTGGCATCTGTCGGCGGCGCGTGCCGACGCGGTGAAGGGCGCGCTCTCCAGCATCGTCGAGCCGGCCCGGCTGCGCTCCGACGGCAAGGCCGATGCCGAGCCGGTCGCGGCCAACGACACGCCGGCCAATCGCGCGCGCAACCGCCGCGTCGACATCGTGTTGCTGAGCCCGCCGGACCAGGTCGCCGCGGAGCTCACGGGAGTGAAGCGATGAAAAAGCTCTTCGGATGGCTGTTCCATCCCCTGCTCCTGACCGCGCTGGCGCTGATCGTCGTCGCGCTCCTGATCTGGTGGATCGGCCCGCTGATCAAGATCGGCGCGCTGGCCCCGCTCGAAAGCGAGCTCTCTCGCGCCGTGCTGATCGGCATCATCGTGCTGCTGGTGGTGCTGCGTGCCATCTACCGCCGCTGGCGCACGCGCAAGGCCAGCCAGCATCTGACCGACGGCCTCATGAAGGCGCCGGCCTCGCAGCCCGCGGCTGCGGCCGACAACGGCGAGCAGAAGGTGCTCAACACGCGCTTCACCGAAGCCGTGGCCACGCTCAAGCAGATGCGCCTGCATGCGGCCGGCAGGAAGCCCGGCTGGCGGGACTGGATGTCGCTCTCCGGCGGCAGCTACCTCTACGACCTGCCGTGGTACGTCTTCATCGGCGCGCCCGGTGCGGGCAAGACCACGGCGCTGGTCAACTCCGGCCTCTCGTTCCCGCTGGCCGACAAGTTCGGGCCCGGCGCCATCCGCGGCGTCGGCGGCACGCGCAACTGCGACTGGTGGTTCACCGACGACGCCGTGTTGATCGACACCGCCGGTCGCTACACCACGCAGGACAGCCACCAGACCGAGGACAAGAGTGCATGGGAAGGCTTCCTCGGCCTCTTGAAGAAGGCGCGACCGCGGCGTCCGCTCAACGGCGTGTTCCTCACCGTCAGCGTGGCCGACCTGCTGAGCCAGGGCGCCGAGGCGCGCACCACGCTCGCGGCCTCGATCCGCGCGCGGCTGCTGGAGCTCGATGCCAAGCTCACCACGCGCCTGCCGGTCTATGTGCTGGTGACCAAGAGCGACCTGCTCTACGGCTTCACCGAATACTTCGCCGATCTGGGCAAGGAGCAGCGCGCGCAGGTCTTCGGCTTCACGCTGCCGGCCGAGCAGAGCGCGCAGGTCGACGAGACGGGCCTCGCCACCGCCTTCCACCGCGAGTTCGGCCTGCTGCACGACCGCGTCAACGACGGCCTGCTCCAGCGCATGCAGCGCGAGACCGACGGCACGCGGCGCGCGGCGATCTTCGGTTTCCCGGCGCAGTTCGGCGCCATCGGGCCGCTCCTGTCCGACCTGCTCGACCAGGTCTTCACCGGCTCGCGCTTCGCGCAGCCGCCGTGGGTGCGCGGTGTGTACTTCACCAGCGGCACGCAGGAAGGCAGCCCGATCGACCGCGTGATGGGCAGCCTGGCGCGCAGCTTCGGGCTCGAACGCGCCATGCTCCCGCCGCAGAAGAGCAGCGGGCGCAGCTACTTCCTCACCTCGCTGTTGCGCGACGTGGTGTTCCCCGAGCAGCGGCTCGCGGGTGCCGACGTCAAGCTCGAACGCCGGCGCCATGCGCTGCGCGTGGCCGGCCTGGCGGCGATGACGCTGGTCACGCTCGGCCTGCTCGCGGGCTGGGGCTACAGCACCTGGCAGAACATGAACTACCTGAAGGCCGTCGAGGCGCGCGTCGAGCCCGCGCGGCAGACGCTCGCCGGCCTGCCGGCGCGCGTCTCGAACCTGGTCGAGGTGGCGCCGGTGCTGCAGGCCCTGCGCAACATCTGGAAGGCGCCCGAGAACCACGAGGGCGACGAACCGCTCTCGATGACCCTGGGCCTCTACCAGGGCGACAAGCTCGACGCCGCCGCGATGCTGGTGCACCAGCGCGCACTGAACGAAGCCTTCCTGCCGCAGCTCGCCAAGCGCATCGAGGACCAGCTGCGCACCGCGCAGAAGGACAACCTCGAGTTCAGCTACGAGGCACTCAAGACCTACCTGATGCTGCACCAGCCCGAGCGCTTCGACCCCGAGGCGCTCAAGGCCTGGATCACGCTCGACTGGGCGCGCAGCCTCGACCGCGGCATTCCGGAAGACCAGCGCAAGCTGCTCGAAGACCAGCTCGACGTGCTGATCGCGCAAGGCCCGCCCCGCTCGCCCCTGAAGATGGACGAGAACCTGGTGCGCAGCGTGCGCGCCGTGCTCGCGAGCTATCCGCTGGAGCAGCGCGTGTTCAGCCGGCTCAAGCGCCAGCGCACGGCCAAGGACATTCCGGCCTTCAGCGTCGCCACGGCGGCCGGCCCCTCGGGTCCGCTGGTGTTCGAGCGCATCAGCGGCAAGCCCTTGTCCGAAGGCGTGCCGGGCATGTTCACCTACGACGGCTACCACAAGCGCTTCCAGACCGAGGTCGCGATCCTGACGCCGCTGCTCGCCAACGAGGACCCGTGGGTGCTCGGGCAGGAGCGCGGCGCGGCCGACCGGCTGCGCGACGCGGCCGCGCTCGGCGCGCTCACCGACCGCGTGCGGCGGCTCTACCTCGAGGAGTACGTCAAGGTCTGGGAAGCCCTTTTGTCCGACGTGCGGCTGGTGCGTGCCACCGGTCTCGAGAAGAACATCGAAACCGCGCGCATCCTGTCGGGCGCTTCGTCGCCGCTCGCGAACTTCCTGCGCGCGGCGGTCAAGGAGACCACCTTGATCCCGGCCGAAACCACCAAGGACGCCGTGAGCAAGGCCACCGAGACCGTGCGCAACACGCGCAAGGGACTCGAAGACCTGTTCGGCGGCGACCCCAACAAGCCGGTGGCGGCGGGCAAGCGCATCGAGAGCATCGTCGACGACCGCTTCGAGCCGCTGCGCCGGCTCGTCACCTCGCCCACGCCCAACGGGCCGGCGCCGATCGACGACGCGCTCAAGCTGTTCAACGAGGTCTACGTCTATCTCACGGCGGTCGACACGGCGGTCAAGGGCCGCACCTCGCCGCCGCCCGGCGACGTCGCCGGCAAGCTCAAGTCCGACGCGGGCCGGCTGCCGGAGCCGGTGCGCACGATGGTCGAGAACCTGAGCCAGTCCGGCGCGGCGCAGGCCCAGGTCGCCGAGCGCGGCAACCTGAGCCAGGACCTGCGGCCGGTGACCGAGTTCTGCACTCGCGCGATCGCGGGGCGCTACCCCTTCGTCCAGAACAGCAAGCGCGACGTGCTGCCGGAAGACTTCGGCCAGATGTTCGGTCCCGGCGGGTTGATGGACGAGTTCTTCCAGAAGCGGCTGGCGACGCTGGTCGACACCAGCACGCGGCCGTGGCGCTACAAGCCGGTGGCGGAGCGTGCCGCGGTCAATGCGGCGTCGCTGGCGCAGTTCGAGCGCGCGGCGCGCATCAAGGACATCTTCTTCCGCGCCGGCGGCCGCACACCCTCGATGCGGCTCGACTTCAAGCCGATCGAGATGGATGCCGGCATCACGCAGTTCATCCTCGACGTCGACGGCCAGCTGGTGAAGTACGCGCACGGCCCGGTGGTGCCGATGGCGGTGCAGTGGCCCGGCCCCAAGGGCAGCAACCAGGTGCGCGTGCAGGTCAGCCCGCCGTCGACGACCGGCAGCTCGGGCATGGCGGTCGACGGGCCCTGGGCGCTGTTCCGCGCGCTCGACGACGGCCAGCTCGAAGCCGGCGATGCGCCGGAGAAGTTCTTCATCACCTTCCAGGTCGGCTCGCGGCGCACGCGCTTCGAGGTCACGACCAACAGCGTGCAGCATCCGATCCGTTTGCGCGAGCTGCGCGAGTTCGCTTGTCCGGAGGGGCTGTGAGCAACGAGGACGGCTCGACCATCGCTCCGGGCTGGTACGGCAAGCTGCCCGGCATCGGCGACTTCGCGAGCCGCCGCCTGCCCGATCCCTTCCGCAGCGTCTGGGACCGCTGGCTGCAGAACGGCCTGGCGCGGCTGCGGCGGTTGTACGCAGACGACTGGACCGATCGCTACCTGAAGGCGCCGCTCTGGTGCTTCGTGCTCGGCGAAGGCGTGATCGGCGGCGGCTGCTGGCTCGGCGTGCTGATGCCTTCGGTCGACGGGGTGGGGCGCTACTTTCCTTTCACGATCGCGGCCGAGCTGATTTCTTCGCGCCCCGAGCTGCACGGCGAGGTGTTGGCGCGCACGCAGCTCTGGTGGGTGCTGGCTGCGCGGGCTGCGCTCGAAGGGCTGGAGCACGACCTCGACGCGCTGCGCTTCGACGAGCGGCTGCAGACGCTGTTCGAAGGCTACGCCACCGAAGCGGGCGAGGGCGACGGCCCGCCGCTGGCGCTGCCGGTGGCCGGCCAGTCGCTGTGGTTCACCGACCCCGTGGCCGCGGGCGGCACCGGCATGGCCAGCCAGGGACTGCCGCAGTACGAGCAGTTCGAGGCGCTGTTCGGCTTCGGGCCGGAGGAAAAGCCGTGAGCGCGACCGACGATCCCTCGCAAGGCACGCCGCCGCAGGACGGCGACGACCGCACGCAGGTCGTCACCGGCCGGCCTGCGCCCGTACCTGCGCCGGACGGTGGGCCGACCGTCATCACCGGTGGCTCCGCGCCGCCCCCGATCACTAACAGCAATGCCGACGCCGGCCTGCTGCCGGTCGGCAGCCGCCTCGCCGAATTCGAGGTCACGCGCATCGTCGGGCAGGGCGGTTTCGGCGTGGTCTACGAGGCCTGGGACCCGACGCTCGAACGCGTGGTCGCGATCAAGGAATACCTGCCGACCTCGCTGTCGACCCGCCAGCCCGACGGCACCGTCGTGCCGCTCTCGGAACGCCATCGCGAGACCTTCGACCTCGGCATGCGCAGCTTCATCAACGAGGCGCGCCTGCTGGCCCAGTTCGACCATCCCTCGCTGCTCAAGGTCTACCGGTTCTGGCAGGAGCGCGGCACCACCTACATGGTGATGCCCTTCTACCGCGGCGACACGCTGCGGCAGGCGCTGGCTGCGATTCCCGGCGGCGTCGACGAAGCGTGGCTGATGCGCATCATGGATGGCGTGACGCAGGCGCTCGCGGTGATGCACCACGCCCACTGCTACCACCGCGACATCGCGCCCGACAACATCATCCTGCTCGAAGGCTCGGGCCGGCCGGTGGTGCTGGACTTCGGCGCCGCGCGGCGCGTGATCACCGACAAGACGCAGGCGATCACCGTCATCCTCAAGCCCGGCTACGCGCCGATCGAGCAGTACGCCGAGATGCCCGACATGTCGCAGGGCGCGTGGACCGACGTCTACGCGCTCGCGGCCGTGATGCACGTGGCCGTGAGCGGCCGCGCGCCGCCGCCCTCGGTGGCGCGGCTTCTGGCCGACAGCTACGTGCCGCTCGCCGGCAACGAAGTGCTGCTTCAGCGCTACAGCGCGCACCTGCTCGCGGCCATCGACGCCGGTCTGGGCGTGCGGCCCGAATCGCGGCCGCAGTCGATGGATGCGCTGCGCGATGCGCTCGGTCTCGAGGGCGATCGGACCGTGATCCGTGCGCCGACGAGCCCCTCTCCCGCGTCGGGCGGTGCGCGTTCGGTCGGCGGCGCGAGTCGCCCCGCGCCGGTGTCCGTGCCTGCGCCCGCGGCACCCACCACCAAGGGCAAGGGTGCGGCCATCGCGGTCGCCGCTTCCGTGGCGGTGATCGCGGCCGCCGGCGGATGGTGGTGGTTCCAGGGCCGCTCCGACGACAAGCCGGCCGTTGCCGCTGCGCCGCCGCCGGCCACCGAGGTCGCGCAGGCCCCGGCGCCTCCACCGCCGCCGCCTCCGCCAGTCAGATCGCGCACGCCGGCAGAGTCGCTGCAATCGCTGTCCGAGGGTGTCGCGCCCGGCTTCGAGGTGACGGCCAGCCCGCGCAAGGCCGAGGTCGCGATCGGCAAGGACAAGCTCGGCTTCGAAGTGCGCAGCAAGCGCGAAGGCTTCGTCTACGTCTACCTGTTGTCCAGCGGCGGCGAGATGTTCCTGCTGTTCCCGAACCTGCTCGACAAGTACAACAAGATCACCGCCGGCGCGGCGCTCGCGCTGCCGCGCGCCTCGTGGCCGATGGATGCGGGCGGGCCGGCCGGCGTCAACCAGTTCGCGGTGGTTGTCAGCGAGCGCGAGCGCGACTTCAGCGCCTCGGGCATCCAGAACGACGGCGTGTTCCCGCAGTTTCCGCTGCCCGTGCTGGCAGCGCTCGAGGCGGCGCGCGGCAGCGGCCCGCCGCCGCTCGTGGGCAAGCCGGTGTGCGCTTCCGGCGCGCCGTGCAACGACGTCTACGGCACCACGTTTTTCAAAATCACAGAGAAGTAATCGTCTGTGAGGCAGCGGCCTGCCAGGCCCCGCCCCCCAGACCAGGAGTTCTTCATGAACAAGCCCCCTTCGACGATCTTCACCTCCGCCACCCGCTGGAGCGCCGCCGCCATCGCCGTGGCCTCGCTCGCAGCCTGCGGCACGCCCCCGGGCGCCAATCCGCCGATCGCGTCGGCACCCGCTTCCACGCCCGCCGCCCCGGTCGCGCCCGCGCCGGCCGCACCCGAGCCCTCCGCGTCGCGTCCGCCCGCGGCCGGCAGCAGCGTCGCCGGCCAGTCGCGTACTTTCTCGACCCAACTCGCCACCTACACCTCGGTCGGCTTCGATGCGGTGCCGGGCTGGAGCCGCGACGACTTCGCCGAAACCTGGCCGGCCTTCCTCGGCAGCTGCAGGGTGCTGACCGGCCGCGGCACCGAATGGAAGCAGGTCTGCGACCGCGCGCGCACCGTCGACGACAAGAGCAACCCCGCGATCCGCGGCTTCTTCGAGCGCGAGTTCTCGGCCTACCAGATCCGCGACGACGACCGCCGGCCCGACGGCGTGGTCACCGGCTACTTCGAGCCCGAGATCACCGGCAGCCGCCAGTACGCGCCGCCCTTCATCTACCCCGTGTACGGGCAGCCCGAAGACATGCTGTTCGCCGATGCGCGCAAGCTGCCGCCCGGCAGCGGCACGGTGGCGGCGCGCATCGAAGGCCGCAACGTGGTGGTGCAGAGCGGCCTGAGCACGCGCGACATGGGCGCGCCGGGCCTCTACGCGCTGGACCTTTCCGCCATCACGCGCGACACGCTCGACCGCAAGGTGCGCCTTCGCATCGACGGCCGGCGGCTGCTGCCCTACTACACGCGCGAAGAGATCGAGACCAAGGGCGCGCCCAACGCCAAGGTGCTGGCTTTCGTGAACAACGCCAGCGCGCTCTACGAGATGCAGATCCAGGGCTCGGGCCGCATCCGGCTGGCCAGCGGCGAGGTGGTGCGCGTCGCCTACGCAGAGCAGAACGGCCAGCCCTTCCGGCCGACGCTGGCGCAGTCGTCCTCGGGCAAGGCGCGCAGCCCGGTCAAGACGCGCGGCGGGGCGATCGAACTCCAGCTCGACGACGGCGACGACGACGACGATGGCAACGACACCTCGGTGATCCGCACCCGCGGCTTCACGCTCGCGCGTCCGACCGTCAGCGGCGCGGTCGTGGTGCCGGGGCAGCGCGCGACCGGCCCGGTGATCGGCTCCGGCATCAAGGACCCGAGCTACGTGTTCTTCAAGGAATCGCCGGGCACGGGCGGCGGGCCGGTCGGCGCCTTCGGCGTGCCGTTGTCGGCCGGGCGCTCGATCGCGGTCGATCCGCGCAGCACGCCGCTGGGCTATCCGGTCTTCGTCTCCACGCGCACGCCGGGCTCCGGCTCACCGATGCAGCGGCTCACCATCGCGCAGGACACGGGCGGCGCGATCCGCGGCGCGGTGCGCGCCGACTATTTCTTCGGCAACGGCCAGCAGGCCGCGACCCAGGCCCGGCGCATGAAGGAGCGCGGCCAGCTCTGGATCCTGCTGCCGCGCGGACTCGCGGTGGCGGCGGCGGCGACGTCGACGATCCGTACGCGCGGTGCGGCCGTGGGTGCCGATCTGCCCAATTGCCTGGTCCCTCAAGAAGGCGCCTGCGTCGATGACTAGACGCGTATTCAACCAAACGGGGATGCGAAGGATGGATGCGTTGTTCGCCAAGTTGAGGCGGAAGGGCTTCGGGGGCACACCGCCCGCCACCGTGGATACGCTGCCGTCCTGCTCCCTCTCCCTCCGGGAGAGGGCGGGGGTGAGGGCACCGGGCTTTCGATGCGCAAGCACGCTCTAGTCGAAACCAACTCATGCAGGAAACACTCTCTTCCGAACAAAGCGTCGAACTCGTCCGCCTCTGGCGGCGCAGGCAGACGCTGTCCACGGAAGAGATGGGCGAGATGTACCGCATGGTCGGCGGCGCGCTGCGCAGCTGCAACCCGCCCGAGCTGCGCGTGCTCGGCGAAGGCCGGCAGGAGCTGGTGGCGCAGTTCATCTACGTCAAGGTGCTGCGGCTCGACGCCGATCCGGACGAGCCCGACGATGCCGGCCGCGGCGAAGCCGGCGCGCACAGCGCGCCGTCGAGCGCCTTCGCGCTGTGCGCGTACTTCAGGCGCTACCTGATCGACTGCACGCGCGCCAGCGCCTTCCGCCGCAAGCTCTCGATCGGCGACCAGATCACCGAGAGCCAGCTCGAAGCGCAGGTCGGCGCCGCGGACAACGCCGAAAACGAACTGGCCGACCATGGCCTGAGCGCGCCCTCGGTGCATGCGGCGGCGCGCGCCTTCATCGCCGGGCTGCCCGAACCCGAGCGCATCCTGCTGTGCGAAGGCTTCGGCCGCGAGGCCGCGGGCGGCCTGTCGGGCATCGCCTCGCGCCATGCCATCGCTTCCTACCACTACCGCGCCGGCCGGCTCGGCCTGGTGCACAAGCGCGAAGGCCTGCCCTCCGACTACGCGCGCACCACGCTGGGCCAGTGGATCACGCAGACGCTCGGCATCGCGATCGACGCGGAGAACATGGGCGCGATCCTGCAGGTTTTCAAAATCCTGGGTGCTGAAGCGTCTTACACCTGAAGACATAGTCATTCAGGAACGCACCATGCCCATCGACCTCTGGCCTCCGCTCAGCCTCATCCGCAGCGCCCTCGGGCGCGGCGACGGCGAACTCGCCGCAGCCGGCGAGGCGGTTGTCTCCATCGAAACCGCGGCCGGTCCGGCCCGCACAAGCGACGAGACGCTGCTGCTGCCGCTGCTCGAACTGGCGCGGCGCCGCGAAGCCGTGGCCGAGCGCGCCTTCCCGGCACGCTGGGCGCCGGGTCGCCTGGTGAGCGTGCTGCACCAGGGCCGGCTGCTCGGCGTGCTGCTCGACAAATGCCTGCACGATTCGCTGTGGCGCGGCTGGATGGCCGCCGGCGAAGCCGACTGGGCCAGCGCCTACGACGTGCTGCTCGAACCCGGCGACGAACCCTTCGAGCCGATGTTCGGCCTGATCCAGACATGGAACGTGCTCACGCTCGAGCAGACGCCGCAGCTCTGCGCCCGCGTGCTCGGCGAGGTGTCGGCGACGCGGCTGGCCGCGATCCGTGCGGTGCACGACGAGTGGGCGGTGCAGCAGCCGCTGCCCATCGAGCCCGAACCCGGCCGCATCGCGCTGCGCACGGCCGGCGGCGTGTTCTCGGTGCTGTCGGGTACGCCGCTGGGCGTGGCCGATCCGCGCGCCGAGTACCAGAGCCTGTACCTGGCAGCCGCGGCGCAGCTCGCCACGCCGCTGCAGGTCACGCCGAAGCCCGCCAGTCTGCTGTCCGTTGCGGCTCCGGCGGCCGCAGGCGGGTGGTCGCGCGTGAAGGCGTGGTTCGGTGCCGACCGGGTGGCGCGGCCCGCGCTGGCCTTGCTGGCGCTGGTGGTCGTGGTGCAGAACGCGGCCCTGCTGCGGACGGGCGCCGGCGAAGACGAGGTCAAGTTCCGTTCGGTGCAGGGCCAGGTCACGCCCGCCACGCAGGCCGACCTGAGCCTGCGCTGGAAGCCCGGCGTCGCGATGGACGATGCGAACGCGCTGCTGCGCTCGGCCGGCGCCGAAGTCGTGGGCGGGCCGGACGACACGGGCCGCTGGCAGCTGCGGCTCGACGATGCGGTGCAGGGCATGTCGGTGCTGGTCGCCTCGCCGCTGATCGCATCGGTGGGGCCGCCCTGAGGCGCGGCGCATCGTCATGACCCGTGTTCTGCGCATCGTGATGCTGTGGGCCTGCCTGGCCGCAGCCACGGGTGCGGGCGCGGCGCAGCGCGCATTGCTGGTGGGCGTGTCGGAGCTGGTCAACCAGCCTTCGTCGCTGTGGCTGCAGGCGCCGCGCAACGACGTGATGCTGATGCGCCAGGCGCTGCTGAGGCAGGGCTTCGCGGCCGGCGACATCACGGTCGTGGCCGACGGCGTCGACGGCGCCGTGCTGCCCGAAGCGCAGCGCATTCACGAGGCGATGGCGCGGCTGCTCGAGCAGTCGAAGAGCGGCGACTTCGTGCTCTTGTATTTCTCGGGCCACGGCACGCGCTGGCGCGACGCCACCAAGCGCTACCAGGAACCCGACGGCCTGGCCGAGAACTTTCTCGCGCGCGACGTGCGCGGCGCGGTCGGCGGCAGCGGTGCCTTGCCGGGCGGCGTGCGCGACGTCGACTTCGACGGCTGGGTGCAAGCTTTCCTCGCGCGCAACGTGTTCGTCTGGTCGGTGTTCGACACCTGCTCTGCCGCCTCGATGACGCGCGGTCGTGCGGTGGCGACCACCGAGGCACCGGACCCGCCGGGCGACGAGGTGCGCTTCCGCGGCATCCGCGCCGACCTGCTCGCCCAGGGCACGGCCGGCGCCGCCGCCGCCGCCACACTGCCGATGCCTGCGACGGCGCCCGTGGCGCGGGCGCGCTACGTGGCCTTCTTCGCCTCCGAAAGCCACCAGGTCACGCCCGAGCTGCGGCTGCCGCGCAAGAGCCGCGACGCGCAGGCGCAGGGCCTGCTCACCTGGGCCGTGGTCGAGGCGCTGCAGCGCCGGCCCGCGACCTGGCGCGAACTCTTCGACGGCGTGCTCGCGCTCTATCCGCCCGTCATCTCCGAACTCGAAGCGCGCTTCCCCGAGCGCGAGCTGCCCTCGCCGGTGGCCGAGGGCAATCTCGATGCGCCGCTGTTCGCCAACAGCGAGGCGCCGGCTTCGACGCAGCCGGTCTGGCGCGCGCAGCGCGCGGGCGCCAGCCTGCGCCTGCAGGCCGGCGAGCTCGACGGCGTCGTGCCGCAGCAGGCCGTTCGCGTGCTGGCGACGCTGGAGGACGGCACCGTGCGCAGCGCGCCGGCCAGCCTCGCGCAGGTGGAGGCCGATTCGGCCAGCCTGCCGGTGCCGGCGCCGTTGCAGGCGCTTTCCGGCGGCGCGCTGTGGAGCGTCGTGCCGGCCGGCGTGCCTGCGGCGCTGGCGCTGCGAGTGCGCGGCAGCGGACCCTTGCCCGCGGGCATCGCGCTCGACTATCCGGCCTCGGTCCGGCTGGTGGCCGACGGCGAGGCCGACGTGCGCTGGACCGATCTCGGCCCGGCCGGCCATCGCCTGGACATCCTCTCGCCGGCGCTCGGCGGCACCACGGCGGGAGCGCGCATCACCGTGGCCGATGCCGCGGGCCTGCGCCAGCGGCTGCAGGCGTTCGCGCAACTCAAGTGGCTGACCCGGCTCCAGGCGCTGGGCGAGGACGGCCGCATCGCCGGCTTCGACGCGGCGCTCGAAGTCTGGGACGGCGCGCGCCTGGTGCGCAGCGAACCGGCGCAGCAGGCAGCGGTACGCCTCGCGCCGCCGCGGGGCGGCGAGCGCGCGGCGCTGCAGGTGCGCAACGCGAGCGGACTGTCGCTCGACATGGTCATCGTCGGCGTGGATGCGCAGGGCGCGATCCAGCCGGTCTATCCCGCCGATATCGGCGAGACCAATCGCTTCGAGCGCGGCACGGCGCAGGCGCCGGCCGCCAAGCGCTTCGAACTGCCATGGCTCGGCGCCGAGGGTACGCGCCTGCTGGTGCTGGCGACGCCGGCCGCGCCCTACCGGGCGCCGCGCCTGTTCGGCGCGCGGCCGGCCGAGGAATTTGCCGATCTGCGCGTGCGCGGACAGCTGCGGCTTGAAAAGCAGCGGCAGATCTTTGCCGCCATGGTCCGTTGGACGCCCGAAGCGGCGCCGGCGAAATAGTGTTTCGAACCGGATTCTTTTTTTGAGGAGATGCACATGAGCTGGACGAAGGATGGGACCCTGGATCCCGACGAGGCCCTGCGCCTCCTGGACCACATGTCGGGCGAGTCCGACAACGACTTCGCGATGTTGATCGAGAACAAGGGCGCGGTCATGGAAGGCGAGTCGGACCGCAAGTACGAAGACGGCAAGCAGCGCATGGACATCGCCGGCTACTCCTACCTGGCCGAAGTCGTCACGCCGCCGGGCGCCAGCAAGGGCAAGGTCCGCAACCACGCGCTGATCGTGGTCCGCGCCTGCGACGCGGCCACGGCCTCGATCGCGAGCCTGATGAAGAACCAGGACAGCGACATCAAGGTCCACCTGTCGGTGTTCAAGGCCGGCGGCGACCAGTCCAAGGACATGCAGCCGACGCTCGAGATCGTGCTCGAAGGCGCACGCGTCGATACCCATTCCATCCTGACCGGCGGCACGCCGAGGCGGCCCTGCGAAATCATCTTCTTCCACTTCCGGAAGATCGAGATCCGCTCAGCGCCGCAGAAGGTGACAGGCCAGCGCGGTGCCGTCCGCAGCTGCGTGATGGCAAACGAATGAACCGTCGAAAGGCAGGCCTCCCATGACACTCTCCGCCGAACTTCTCCAGGCCGCCGATCCGGCCGGCGCCCTCAAGGCATTGAGCGACGAGGTGCGCGCCAAGCCGGCCGACGCCAAGCTGCGCGTCTTCATGGCGCAGCTGCTGTGCGTGCTCGGCCAGTGGGAGCGCGCGCTGAACCAGCTCACCGTCGCGGCCGAACTCGATGCGCTGGCCGTGCCGATGAAGCAGGTCTACGGCGAGGCCATTCGCTGCGAGGGCCTGCGCGCGGACGTGTTCAAGGGCGCGCGCACGCCGATGGTCTTCGGCCAGCCCGACGAATGGCTCGCGCTCCTGATCGAATCGCTGCTGCGCCAGGGCACCGGCGATGCGGCGCTGGCAGAAGACCTGCGCGGCCGCGCCTTCGACGCCGCGCCCGCCACGCCGGGCACGCTCGACGGCAAGCCCTTCGAATGGCTCGCCGACGCCGACATGCGCCTCGGCCCGGTGCTGGAGGCTTTCGTCAACGGCCGCTACTACTGGATTCCCTACGCCCGCCTGGCCCACATCAAGTTCGATCCGCCCGAAGACCTGCGCGACTGCGTGTGGCTGCCGGCGCACCTGCAGTTCGAGAACGGCGGCGAAACGCTGGCCCTGGTGCCCACGCGCTACGAAGGCACGCAGGCCTGCAGCGACGGCGCGCTGCAGCTGGCGCGCAAGACCGAATGGCGCGAGCTGCGGCCCGAGGTGTGGGCCGGCTGGGGCCAGCGCATGCTGAGCGGCGACGATGGCGAGGAGCACGCGATGCTGGACGTGCACGAGATCCTGTTCACGGCCGAAGCGGCGCCGCCGCAGGAAGAAGGATCCGGTGGCTGAGCCGCTCGCGCAGGAGCGCCTGCAGCCCTCGCTGCTCGACCGCCTGGTGGACGACGCGCCCGGCGAGAAGCGCGAGAGCGACGACAAGCGCACGCTGACCCGGCAGGCGCTGCGGCAGGCGGTGCTGCGCGACCTGTCATGGCTTTTCAATGCCACGGGCTTCGGCCTGGCCTTCGACGACAAGCTCTATCCCCATGCGGCGCGCTCGGTCCTCAACTACGGATTGCCTATGCTGTCCGGCCAGTTCACGTCGTCCGTTCAGCGTGTCAGCATGGAACAGGCTCTGAAGAACGCCATCCTGCAATTCGAGCCCCGCATCCTGCCCCGCACACTCGAAGTTGAACTCGTCATGGAAGGCTCGGCACTTGATTCCCACAACCGCATCGGCCTGCAGATCCGCGGCATGCTCTGGGCCCAGCCGGTGCCGCTGGAGTTCCTGATGCGCAGCCGGATCGACCTGGAAGAGGGTCGCATCGAGATCGAGGACCTCGCGACGCCGCAGCGGTAGCCTACCCATGGACCCGCGCCTGCTGACCCTGTACGAACAGGAGCTTCGCTACTTCCGCGAGAGCTCGGCGGAGTTCGCGCGCGCGTTTCCCAAGATCGCGAGCCGGCTCGGCATCGAGGGCCAGGAGGTGTCCGACCCCTATGTCGAACGGCTGATCGAGGCCACGGCTTTCCTGGCGGCGCGCGTCGGGCTCAAGCTCGATGCCGAGTACCCGCGCTTCACCGGTCATCTGCTCGACATCGTCTATCCGCACTTCATGGCGCCGACGCCGTCGATGGCGGTGGTGTCCCTCGCCTGCGATCCCGACGACGCCAACCTCGCCAACGGGCCCACGCTGCCGCGCGGCAGCGGCCTGCGCGCGCGCCAGGCAGTCGGGCAGAACACGCACTGCGAGTTCCGCACCTCGCGCGCGCTGCGCGTCTGGCCGGTCGAAGTGCAGCGCGCGCAGTACTTCACCTACGCACCCGACCTGCCGCTGGCCCAGCATCCGCAGTCGCGCGAGATCCGCGGCGGCCTGCGCATCGCCCTGCGCGCCACCGCCGGCCTGAAGTTCAACCAGCTCGCGATCGACGAGCTGGTGGTCCATTTCGGCGGCGCCGAGGACGTGGCCTGGCAGCTGCACGAGTGCATGCTCGGCAAGCCGGTCGGCGTGCTCGTGCAGCCGCTGGCGGCGGGTGGCGTGGCCACGGGCGCCGCCGGCTCGGCGGTGCGCCAGCTGCCCGGCAGCGCGGTCCAGGCCGTTGGCTTCGAGGACGACGAGGCGCTGCTGCCCGTCACCGCGACCGGCTTCTCGGGCCACCGGCTGGTGCAGGAGTACTTCGCGTTTCCGGAGCGCTTCCAGTTCGCGCGCATCACCGGCCTGCAGCGCGTGCTGTCGCAGATGGCGGTCGCCGAGGTCGAGATCGTGGTGCTGTTCTCGCGCGGCGATGCGGCGCTCGAGAAGCTGGTGAGCGCCGACAACGTGCAGCTCCATTGCGTGCCGGCCGTCAACCTCTTCAGCAAGCGGCTCGACCGCGTGGCGGTGAGCGAAGGCGTGAGCCAGTTCCACCTCGTGCCCGACCGCACGCGGCCGCAGGACTTCGAGGTCCAGACCGTGACCGAGGTGGTGGGCCACGGCAATCCGGGCGCCGACGGCGCGCTGGAGCAGCCCTTCCTGCCTTTCTACGCCGCCTTCCATGGCAGCCGCCACGGCCACCCGGCGTACTTCACGACCACGCGCGAGCCGCGCATGCTGTCGGTCAAGCAGCGCACCGAGGGGCACCGCAGCAGCCACATCGGTTCCGAGGTCTACATGCAGATCGTCGATCCGCAGCAGGCGCCCTACGCCGGCGCGCTGCGGCAGCTCGCCGTGACGGCGCTGGTCACCAACCGCGACCTGTCGCTGCTGATGCCGCTCGGCCGCGAGAACGACTTCGACTGCATCGACTCCTTTCCGGTGCAGCGCATCCGCGTGGTCCGCGGCCCGTCGCGTCCGGTGTCGCCGGTCGTCAGCCAGGGCCTGGGCTGGCGCGTGATCGACCACCTGGCGCTCAACTACCTGTCGCTGTCCGACAGCTCGCGCGAGCAGGGCGCGGCTGCGCTGCGCGAGATGCTGATGCTCTACGCCGTGCATGCCGACGAGGTGCGCCAGGGCCAGGTGCGCGGGCTGCTGTCGGTGGCCTCGAAGCCGGTCGCGCGCCGGTTGCCGCTGGCAGGGCCGATCGCCTTCGGCCGCGGGCTCGAGGTCACGATCGATGTCGACCGCAACGCGTTCCACGGCCACAGCGCCTTCCTGTTCGGCGCGGTGATGGCGCGCTACCTGGCGCGCCACGTGGAGGTCAATCACTTCGTCGAGACGGTGCTCACGGCCTCGGGCAAGGGCGAGATCATGCGATGGAGGCCGCTGTGCGGGGCACGCCCGATCCTGTAGACCTCCCCGCGGCACCGCCCGCGCGGTGCGAGAGCGTCGGCGAGCGCGTGCAGGCCTGGTCGGCCGATCCGTGGGCCTACGACTACTTCGCCGTGATGCGGCGGCTCGAAGCGATCGCCGCGCCTGCGCCGCGCTGGGGCCGCGCGCTGCTGCCGGGCGCCGAGCCGGTGCGCGTCGGGCAGGAGCCTTCGCTCTCGTTCGCGCCGGCGAGCTTCAGCCGCTTCGAGCCGGCCAGCGCGCATTCGCCGCCGCGCCTGCGGCAGCATTTCTTCGGCTACCTGGGGCCCAACGGGCCACTGCCGGTGCACCTCAGCGACTTCATCCGCGAGCGCACGATCAACCACGGCGACCCGACCTGGCTGGCCTTCCTCGACACCTTCTCGCACCGCTTCGCGCTCTTCCTCTACCGCGCCTGGGCGCAGTCGAAACCGGCGGTCGGGCTCGATCGGCCGCAGGAGGACCACTTCCGCCGCCAGGTCGGCGCGCTGGTCGGCATCGGCACCGCCGCGCGGCAGGAGCGCGACGAACTGCATGACGATGCGCGGCTGCACTTCGCGGGCCGGCTCATGCGCCAGGTGCACAACGCCGAGGGCGTGGAAGCGGTGCTGCAGAGCTACTTCGGCGTGCCGGTGCGGCTCGAGCCCTGGATCGGCCACTGGATGGCGCTGCCGCCCGAAGAGATGACCCGCCTGGGCCGCGGCGAAGCCTCGCGCTCGCTGGGCATGGGCGCGATGCTCGGCCGCCGCGCCTGGGACCGCCAGCACCGCGTGCGGCTGCATCTCGGGCCGCTCAGCTTCGAGCGCTACCGCATGTTCCTGCCCATCGGCTCGGCGCGGCCTGCGCTGCAGCGCTGGATGCAGCAACTGCTGGGCGACGAGCTGTACTGGGACGCCGAGCTGATTCTGGAAAAGCAGCAGGTCCCGCCCACGCGGCTGGGCCAGCGGGACGGCAATGCGCCGCGTCTGGGCTGGGCGTCGTGGCTCGGCGAGCGCAAGCGCGCGCGCGATGCGCCCGATGTCCGCATCGACGGCGAAGGGTCGCTTTCGCGCGCAGCGATTCAATAAAAAACACAGGGCCATTCGTCTTGATCACATACGGAGTAACTCATGAGTGAAATCAGCCGCACTGCCTTGTTCGGCAAGCTCAATTCGCTCGCCTACAAGGCGATCGAGGGCGCCACGGTGTTCTGCAAGATGCGCGGGAACCCGTACGTCGAACTGGAGCACTGGTTCGCCCAGCTGCTGCAGGCGCAGGACTCCGACCTGCATCGCGTGATCCAGCACTACCAGCTGGACATCTCCGTGGTCGCCAAGGACATGACCGCCGCGCTCGACCGGCTGCCGCGCGGCGCGACCGCGATCAGCGACTTCTCGCCGCACATCGAGAACGCCATCGAGCGCGCCTGGACCTACGCCACCCTGCAGTTCGGCGAGGCGCAGGTGCGCACCGGCTACCTGCTGGTCGGCATGCTGAAGACGCCGAGCCTGCGCAATCCGCTCCTGGGCATGTCGAAGCAGTTCGAGAAGGTGAAGGTCGAAGACCTCGCCGACAACTTCGCCAAGATCTGCGATGCCTCGCCCGAATCGAAGATGCGCGCGCAGGACGGCACCGGCATGGGCAGCGGCACGCCCGGCGAAGAGAGCGGCGCAATGGCGCCCGCCGCCATGGGCAAGGGCGATGCGCTGAAGAAATTTGCTGTCGACCTCACGGAGAAGGCGAAGAAGGGAGAGATGGATCCGGTGACCGGGCGGGACGAGGAAATCCGCCAGATCGTCGACATCCTGATGCGGCGCCGCCAGAACAACCCGCTCTTGACGGGTGAGGCGGGCGTCGGCAAGACGGCGGTGGTGGAGGGCTTCGCCCAGCGCCTGGCGCGCGGCGACGTGCCGCCGCAGCTCAAGGACGTGAAGCTGCTGACGCTCGACATCGGCCTGCTGCAGGCCGGTGCCAGCATGAAGGGCGAGTTCGAGCAACGCCTGCGGCAGGTGATCGACGAGGTGCAGGCCTCGCCCACGCCGATCATCCTGTTCATCGACGAGATCCACACGCTGGTGGGCGCCGGCGGCGCGGCCGGCACCGGCGACGCGGCCAACCTGCTGAAGCCGGCGCTCGCGCGCGGCAACCTGCGCACCATCGGCGCCACCACCTGGGCCGAGTACAAGAAGTACATCGAGAAAGACCCGGCGCTGACGCGGCGCTTCCAGGTCGTGCAGGTGCCCGAGCCCGACGAGATCAAGGCCGTCCTGATGCTGCGCGGCGTCGCCAGCGTGCTCGAGAAGCACCATCGCGTGCAACTGCTCGACGAGGCGATCGAGGCGGCCGTGAAGCTGTCGCACCGCTACATTCCCGCGCGCCAATTGCCCGACAAGGCGGTGAGCCTGCTCGACACCGCCTGCGCGCGCGTCGCCGTGTCGCAGCACGCGATGCCGCCCGAAGTGGAAGACTGCCAGCGCCGCATCGAGGCGCTGACGGTCGAGAGCGAGATCATCGGCCGCGAGGAGGCGATCGGCATCGACGTGAGCAAGCGCTCGGCGCAGGTTCAGGCCTCGCTGGCGGAATCCAATGCGCAGCTGGAGAAGCTCAATGCGCGCTGGAAGGAAGAGAAGGGGCTGGTCGATCGGCTGCTGGAACTGCGCAGCAAGCTGCGGGCGGGGAACAAGCCGGTCGACACGGCAGGCTCCTCCTCCACCTCCGCCACCGCCACCACCGTTCGGGCTGAGCTTGTCGAAGCCGGGGCCGGGGCTTCGACAAGCTCAGCCCGAACGGGGGCAGGTGCGGGCGGTGGCGGTGGCGGCGACCGCACCGCCCTCCTCGCCGAACTCCACGAACTGCAAACCCAGATCAGCAGCGTCCAGGGCGAGTCACCGCTGATCCTGCCCTCGGTGGATTCGCAGGCCGTGTCCTCGGTGGTTGCCGACTGGACCGGCATCCCCGTCGGCCGCATGCAGCGCAACGAGATCGAGACCGTGCTCAACCTGCCGAAGCTGCTGGGACAGCGCGTGATCGGCCAGGACCATGCGATGGAGATGATCGCCAAGCGCATCCAGACCTCGCGCGCGGGCCTCGACAACCCGAGCAAACCGATCGGCGTCTTCATGCTGGCCGGCACCTCCGGCGTCGGCAAGACCGAGACCGCGATCGCGCTCGCCGAGGCGCTGTACGGCGGCGAGCAGAACATGATCGTCATCAACATGAGCGAGTACCAGGAGGCGCACACCGTGAGCTCGCTCAAGGGCGCGCCGCCCGGCTACGTGGGCTACGGCGAGGGCGGCGTGCTCACCGAGGCCGTGCGCCGCCGGCCCTACAGCGTGGTGCTGCTGGACGAAGTGGAGAAGGCCCACTCCGACGTGCACGAGCTCTTCTTCCAGGTTTTCGACAAGGGCTTCATGGAAGACGGCGAAGGCCGCAGCATCGACTTCAAGAACACGCTGATCCTGCTGACCACCAACGCCGGCACCGACATGATCGCCAGCATGTGCAAGGACCCGGAGCTGATGCCCGAGCCCGAGGGCATGGCCAAGGCGCTGCGCGAGCCGCTGTTGAAGATCTTCCCGCCGGCGCTGCTGGGCCGCCTGGTTACCATCCCGTACTACCCGTTGAGCGACGAGATGCTGGGCCAGATCGTTGTGCTGCAGCTCAAGCGCATCAAGAAGCGGGTCGAGGCGCGTTACCAGATCCCGTTCGAGTACACGGACGAGGTCGTCAAGCTGGTGGTCAGCCGCTGCACCGAGAGCGAATCGGGCGGCCGGATGATCGACGCCATCCTCACCAACACCATGCTGCCCGACGTCAGCCGCGAGTTCCTGAACCGGATGATGGAAGGCAAGCCGATCGAGGGCGTGCAGGTGGGCGTGGCGGACGGCAATTTCAGCTATTCGTTCAACTAGCAAGTTCGTTCATCGATCCGAAGGAGAACAAGCGATGGAATCTTATATCTGGAGTACGGCGATCAGCATCCACGGTACGAGGGGGTCGCAGATTGCCAATGCCGTGGAAATGCCGAAAGCCGAAGCCAAGCGCTTCATCGGCGCGGTCAAGGATGCCCTGAAAAAGCTGGAGAAGCTGCGCACCGGGCGCCGGCTGCTCAACGAGATGGACACCAGCGGTCATCGTTGCCGCATCTACTGCGCGCCGGCAGGAAACGACGGTGCGGCGCAATCGGATCCGATGACGCTGGAGAACAATTCGAAGCGCCTGGTCAAGTCGTTTCGGCCGCAATACCTGAACATGATGTCCAAGCGGATGCTGCCCAACGACGCGACGATGGCGAAGAAGATCACGGGCGACATCAAGACCCAGTTGAAGGCGGCAGGCATGCACCAGAACACGTACGTCGCGTCGACGGAGCTGGACTACGTCCTCGCGCGCGCCTGGGGCAGCGTCGATGCCGGACGCAAGGCGCTGGTGAGCCAGCTTGGAAGGCCGCGCGCGCAGATCGACCAGATGTGCGACGGCGCGCTGAAGATCCCGGATGACGACTACTTCCGGATCTGCTTCGCGTACTACGAGCACCTCAGGCCGGGGGAGGGTTGCGACACGCAGGTCAAGTTGCGCGCGGAAGTCAAGCTGATGGGCGACGACGGAAAGTTCAAGCCAAAGGCCGACGTGAGTTCGGTTGCCGCAGAGATCATCCTCGGCCACGAGCTCATCCACGCGTGGCGAATGATGAAAGGCCGCAGGATCGTCAACAACGGCTGGGAAGAGGAGGCGATGACCACCGGCTGCTCGCCGTTTCGTCATCTCACGATCACCGAGAACGCCCTGCGCCTGGAAGGCGGCTATCCGCAGCGCGCGAGCTACAACACGCCCATGTTCAACACGACCTACGGCGCCGGGCTGACTTTCTGAATCGCATGTCGTCGTCGCCGGCGGAGGCCGAGAGTCCAATGAACATCCCCGCGGGCTTCGTGCCCCTCACGCACATGAGCGTGCACGATGCGCTGATGCTGGCGATCGCCATGCACCGCGCCAATGGCCTCGACGATGCCGAGAAGATCTACACACGCATCCTCGCGGCGGCGCCGGACCATGCCGACGCACTGCATTTTCTGGGCGTGCTGCAGCACCAGCGCGGACGCAGCGAGCAGGCGCTCGGCGCGATCCGCCGCTCGATCGCGCTCAACGACGCGGTGCCGGACTGGCACAACAACCTCGGCAACGTGCTGCTGGAGACCGGGCAGGTCGACGCGGCCGCAGATGCCTACGAGCAGGCCGTGCGCCTCGCGCCCGAGCGCGCCGACATCCACAACAACCTCGGCGTGCTGCGGCGCGAGCAGCAGCGGCCCGCGGAGTCCGAGGCGGCCTACCGGCGCGCCATCGCGCTGGACGCGCGCTACGCCGATGCGCACACCAATCTCGGCCGCCTGCTCAACGGGCTGGGCCGCAGCGACGAAGCGCTGACCGCTTTCTGCGAAGCGCTGGTGCTCAATCCGATTCACGTCAAGGCGCGTCACGCGCTCGGCATGGCGTACCAGGTGCTCGGACAGGTCGACAACGCAGCGCAGGTGTACCGCGACTGGCTGAAGGAAGAGCCCGACAGCCCGGAGGCGCTGCACCACCTGGCGGCCTGCGCGGGCGGGGCCGTGCCCGACCGCGCGCCGGATGCTTACGTCGAGAAGGTGTTCGATGGCTTCGCCAACAGTTTCGACGCCAAGCTGGCGTACCTGGACTATCGCGCGCCGGAGCTGATCGCCCAGGCGGTGGCGTTGCGCGTGGGCGAACCACGGCGCGAACTGGCCGTCCTCGATGCCGGATGCGGCACCGGCCTGTGCGGCCCGCTGCTCGCGCCGTACGCGCAGCGCCTGGACGGCGTCGACCTTTCGGAGCAGATGCTGGCCAAGGCGCGGATGCGGGAGGTCTACGACGCGCTGGCCAAGGCCGAACTCACTGCCTTCATCGACGGCATGGCGCCCGGCGCCTGCGACCTCATCGTGTCCGCAGACACGCTGTGCTATTTCGGCGACCTGCAGGCCGTGGCGCGGGCGGCGGCGAAAGCCTTGCGGCCGGGCGGCTGGCTGGTGTTCACCGTCGAGGCCTCGACCGGTCAGGGGGATGCGGGCTTCCGGCTCCATCCGCACGGCCGCTACAGCCATCGCGAAAGCTATGTGCGCGACGTCTTCGGGACAGCGGGCCTCGCGGTCGCCGGGTTCGAGCCTGCGCAGCTGCGCACCGAGAACGCCAAGCCGGTGCAGGGATGGGTCGTGTCATGCAAAGCGGCGGCCGCTCGTTCGTCTTCCATGTAATTCGATACTGAACAAGAAAGCACAGACATGGCCGACACCCGCTTCGTCATCAAGAGCGATTCGCCCGTCAACGACGACCTGATGTTCTGGAGCGTGGTCGGCCAGGAAAGCCTGTCGCGCCCGGCAAGCTACGAACTGACCGTGCTGTCGGCCAACGAGAAGATCGACGCCAAGGACATCCTGGGCCGCGCCTTCGACGTGACGATCGAGTTCCTCGATGCCGACGGCGCCAAGCACGAACGGCATTGCCAGGGGCATGCGGTGCGCTTCATGCGCAAGGGCGGCGTGGGGCGCTATTTCGAGTACCGCTTCACGCTGCGCTCGTGGTTCTGGCTGCTCACCAAGCGCAGCAACTCGCGCATCCAGCAGGACAAGCCGGTGCTGGACCTGCTCGACGCCGTGTTCGAGGACAGCCCGATCAAGCGCTTCAAGAAGATCAAGAGCGACAAGGTCATCGGCACCCACAAGGCGCGGCGCTACAGCGTGCAGCACCAGGAGAGCGACTACCAGTACCTGTCGCGGCTGCTCGAGGAAGAGGGTGTCTATTACTGGTTCGACGCGCACGACGCGCCGGGCACCATGCACCTGGCCGATGCGAGCGACGTCGCGCACAAGAAGCTGCCGGCGATCGACACGCTGAACTACGCACCCTCCGGCGCCAGCGAGGCGCGCTTCAACGAGATCAGCCTCTGGGTGGACTCGCGCCGCTTCGACACCGGCAAGTTCGCATCGCGCGACAGCGACTTCAAAGCCATCCGCAAGAAGCTCAGCGCTGACAAGGGCGACCCCGACGTCCACGAGCTGGCCGATTTCGAGGCCTTCGAGTTTCCCGGCGGCTACCTGCGCGAAGCCGACACCGAGGATGCCGCCAAGGTCCGCACCGAGGAGCTGGTTGCGCGCCGCCGCCTGAACTGGGCCGTCACGCGCTGGCCCGATGTCGCGGCCGGCATGAACTTCAGCTTCAAGGGCCACCCGATGGGCGGCTCCGACGGCGACTACCTGATCGCAAGCTGTGCCTTCGTGGCGACACACCCGGGCTACGAGAGCATGGGCGACGCCGACGGCCTCGTCGAGCGGCAGGGTCAGGTGCTGCTGGAGCTGCTGCGCGAAGACCCGATCAACGCCAACTGGACCGAGGCCGTGCACGACATCGTGCACAGCACGCCGGAGCTCGAACGGCCGGTGCGCGGCAACTGCACCTTCCTGTTGACCGTGCTGCCGGCCGACACGCCCTTCCGGCCGCAGCGGCTGACGCCGCGCGTGACCATGCCGGGCCCGCAGAGCGCCATCGTGGTCGGCCCGAAGGGCGAGGAGATCCATGCCGACGACTTCGGCCGCGTGAAGGTGCACTTCCACTGGGACCGCTATGACGAGAGCAACGAGAAGTCCACCTGCTGGGTGCGCGTCTCGCAGCCCTGGGCCGGCAAGAACTGGGGCGGTTACTTCATTCCGCGCATCGGGCAGGAAGTGATCGTCGACTTCCTCAACGGCGACCCGGACCGGCCGATCATCGTCGGCCGCGTCTACAACGACGACCAGCCCATTCCCTTCGACTCGCACACGCAGAGCGGTTTCCGCACGCGCTCCACGCCCAAGGGCAGCGCCTCGAACTTCAACGAGTTCCGCTTCGACGACAAGAAGGGTTCGGAGCAGGTCTTCCTGCACGCCGAGAAGAACCAGGACATCGAGGTCGAGAACGACGAGACGCACTGGGTCGGCCACGACCGCAAGAAGACGGTGGACAACGACGAGACCAACCACATCAAGAACAACCGCACCGAGACGGTCGATGTGAACGAGAAGATCGACATCGGCGCCAACCGCACCGAAACCGTGGGCGGCAACGAGGACATCACGATCTCCGGGAAGCGCACCGAATCCGTCGGCGCCAGCGAGGCCGTCACGATCGGCGCGGCGCGCGACCACACCATCGGCGCCGGAGACACCAAGACCGTGGGCGCCAGCGAATCCATCACCGTCGCCGCCTCGCGCACCGACACCGTCGGCGCATCGATGACGCAGACGATCGGGGCCAGCCTGACGCAGACCGTGGGCGGTGCCATGACGGTGTCGTCCGGCGGGCCGATGACCCTCAACGCGGCCGGCGGCCTCACCATCATCGCCCCCGGCGGGACGAAGGTGGTCGACTTCCAGTTCCTCCAGTTCGGCGGCGACGAAAAGGTCGGCTATGCGACCTCGCTGAACTTCTCGGTCGTCAATACCGAAATCAATGCCGTCAAAGGGGAGTTCACGTCGTTCTCGAATGCCCTCGTGCCGGTGAAGTTCGAGAAGGTGGGTGTCCAGAACCAGGAGGCGGCGACTGCGATCAAGTCGATCGCCGTCAGTATTGCGTCGGGCGCCACCAAGATCGTTTCGGCCGGACTGGACCTGTTTCTTTGACTGGCCCGACAGATCCATGAAAGTCTTCAAGCCCCTGCCGCTGTCGCTGGTGACGCGCTGCTTCGAGTTCCGCAAGCGCACCTGGATGGGCGTATCGGCGCTGCTCATGGTGTCGCTTGGCGAACGGCGCAAGCTGTGGCTCGAGAAGGACCTCTGGGAGTTCTGGGCGACGCGCCCCGAGGCGGCGTGGCCGCTGGAAGAAGGTATGCCGCGCGCGCGCTCGGAGTACCTGGTGTGCGGCCATGCCTATCCGCAGGATGCCGAACGGCGCGCCTGCGCGGTGAGGGCCCAGGTGGGTCTGCTGCGCAAGCAGCTGAACGTGCATGGCCACCGCTTCTGGGACGGCGATCGGCCCACGCCGGCGCAGCCCTTCGAACGCATGCCGCTGGATTGGGCGCACACCTGGGGCGGCGCGGCCTGGCCGGAGAATCCGCTCGGCATGGGGATGAGCGATCAGGACCTGGGCGGCGTGCGCGTGCGGCCGCTGCCGCACGTCGAGGATCCCGGCCACGTCCTGAGTACGGCTGCGTCGCACGGAAAGCCCGCGGGCTTCGGGCCGATCGACGGCATGTGGCCGCAGCGCGCCGCCAAGCGCGGCACCTATGACGATGCGTGGTTCAAGACGCATTTCCCCGCGGTGGCGCCGGATGCGGACTGGACCACCTTCAACCTGGCCCCCGACGACCAGCAGCAGCCGGCGCCCTTTGCCGGCGACGAGGCCTATGCGTTCCACAACCTGCATCCGGCCCTGCCGCAGTTCGCCGGCGCGTTGCCGGGCCTGCGCGCGCGGCTGTTCGTCACCCACCGGGTCAATGACGAGGAGAAGTTCAAGGAGGTCGCGAGCGGCCTGCGGGCGCTCTGGTTCTTCCCGGACGAGGAGCGCGCGATCCTGGTCTTCCAGGGCATGCACGAGATCGCCGAGGACGACGGCGCCGACATCGTCCATCTGCTCGGCGGCATCGAGGACCTGGCGCAGCCGCGTGCCGCAGCGCATTACCTCGAGGTGCGCGACAAGCGGCTCGACGTCCAGGACGGCGCGCTGGAGTCGCTGCGCGAGGGCGACCTGATGCCGTCGGACCTGGTGGTGCCCCTGATCGACCTCACGCCCAGGGAAAACCGCGGCGCCGAGCGCGGGCTCGCGCGCGGCCGTCGCGAGCGTGAGGCTGCGCGCGCCGAGGTGGCGTCCCATGGGCTCGACCCCGACGAGCATGCCGCGCCGCTGGACGGTCCGCCCCCGCCCGAGGTGGCAACCCTCGACGACCTGATCGCGCTGCGCGCGAAGGCGAACGCGCAGATGGCCGGAATGCGCGAGAAGGTCGAACGCGAGAAGAAGAAGGCGATCGACGAGGTCAGGGTGACCTTCGAGACCAACAAACTCGACTTCGGCGCGATCGAGCGCGAGATGCAGGGGCTCGAAACGCGCGGACCGCCGAAGCCGTTCGCGGACGATGTCGTCAAGGAGTTCCACTCCCTGATCGAGCGCGGAAAGGCAGCCGGCGGCGATGTGTCCGAACTCGAGCAGATGGTGGTCGATCCGAAGCTGCTGGCGCAGTGGCGCGGCGGAGACGAAAAGCAGCTCGTCGCCTATCGCATGACCGCGCACCGGCGGCTCGCGGCGGACCCGGTCGCCGGCGACGCATCGGCCGCATTGCGCAAGCGGGTGATGGCCCACCACGCCGCGCGCGGGAGCTTTGCGGGCTGGGACCTCACCGGTGCGGATCTTTCCGGGCTCGACCTGAGCGGCGCCGACCTGAGTTCGGCATTGATGGAGCGCGCGAACCTCACGGGAACGCTGCTCGACGATGCCGACCTTCGCGGCGCCACGCTGGCGCATGCCGCATTCGTATCCACGCAATGCCGGCGTGCAAAGCTCGCGGGCGCGAACCTCGGCTCGGCGCGCATCGAGAAGGCGGACTTCGGCGAGGCCGACCTGAGCGACGTGATCTTCGAGAAGGCGAGGTTGCAGGAGGTCGGCTGGCGCGGCGCGAAGCTGGACGGCATCCGGATGGAGGAGGCGCTGATCGCCGGCATCGACTGCTCGCATGCCGTGGCCGACGGCATGATCACCTTTCTCCAGCGCGACCTGCGCGGCTGCAGCTTCTCGGGCGCGCGACTCAAGCAGGTGGTGTTCCTCGAGTGCGATCTGTCGGGGGTCGATTTCTCGGATGCGGTCTTCGAGAAATGCGGCTTCGTGGGCATCAAGGCGCCGCAAGCCGGTTTCCGGCGCATGCGCATCGACTCCGGCGCCTTTGCCCAGGGCTGCGTGCTGGACGGGGCGGACTTCGGCGATGCGCGGCTGTGCGACATGAACTTCCGCGGGGCCGCGTTGACCGGCGCGGTGTTCCGGGGCGCCGTGCTGCAGGGTTCGGACTTCAGCGAATGCGATCTTTCAGGCGCCGACTTCCACCATGCCGACCTGTGCAGGGCGCGTTTTGTCCGCGCGACGCTCACAGGCACGCGCTTCGCGTCGAGCAATCTCATGGACACCGTCTTCCAGCACGCGAAGCTCGAGGAGACCGACTACCGCGACGCGAACCTGTTCCAGAGCGATTTCGCGCGCGTGCGCCTGGGCGTCAATGTGCGGACGGACCGGGCCCTGACGACGCGCCTTCGCACCTATCCGCGCCACCGGCCGCGCGAGCCGTTGCAGTAGGAATCCCCATGGACAAGGCCGAAGTTCTGCGTCGCGTGCAACACGCCGAGCCTGTGGTGGAGCAGGACCTCTCGAACATCGACTTCGCCGGCGAAGACCTGTCGGCGACGCTTTTCGAGCGCTGCGTGTTCCATGGCACGCAGATGATGCGGGCCGACCTGACGGACACGCAATTCGTTCGCTGCAGCTTTGCCAGGACGCCGATGAACGAGTGCATCGCGTCGGGCACCGTGTTCGTCGAATCGAAGCTCGAGCGCGTGGTGATGGCCGGGACGGAGGCGAAGAACCTCAGCTTTCTCCAGTGCGAGATCGGCGGGCTCGCGCTGACCGACGCGGCGCTGGACTTTGTCAACTTCTCGCAATGCACGCTGAACCAGCTCCTCTTCAAGAACTCCCGGCTGGAGAAGGTGAGCTGGGTCAACTGCACCACGGGCGCGATGGACTTCTCGCAAGCGAGGCTGGAACGCAGCGCCCTGCTCGAGTGCGACCTGCGCCAATGCCGCTTCGACGGCGCGGAGTTCGCAACCGTCGTCTTCATCAAGTGCAACCTGGCGGGCAAGAGTTTCGCCGGCCAGCGCTTCGTCAACACCCAGTTCATGGGGGCCGACCTGACGGAATGCGACTTCTCGGGCGCCCATGTCGCGAATGCGAACTTTCAGCAGGCCAGGCTGATGCGGGCCAGGTTCGAGAAGACCCACGGGCCGCAGGCGATCTTCATGGAGGCGGATCTGAGCGACGCCGTCTTCGATCGTGCCGTCTTGACGCAGGCGCTGTTCGTGGGGGCCCAGGCGCCCCGCGCGCGTTTCACGTCGTCCAACCTGTACCAGACCAATTGGGCGAAGGCGGTGCTGCCGGGGGCTGTCCTCGGTGGCTGCGATCTCACCTATGCTGATTTCTCGCACGCCGATCTCACGGACGCGGACCTGCGCGGCGCCCAGATGTTCCGCGCCAAGCTGCATGCCGTGAAAGACGCGGGTGCGCGATACACCGACCGGGCCCGCGCGCTGGAGAGCGAGCCCGAACTGCTGGCCGCCGAGCAATGGCAGCCGGCCCCCTTGCCCGGATGACGGAGAACCGACCATGAGCACACGAGACGATCCCTTGATGCAACTTTGCGCGCTGCCCATGCAGGGTGTCGCCACGGTGCTGTCGCTGGCGCAGGAGGAGGGCTGGTGCACGGTCGAGACGCCCCAGGGCGCGCTGAAGGTGCGGCGGGCCGTGAGCTGTTTCCTGGCGCCGCAGGCCGGAGATCGCGTCTGGCTGTCCGGCGACCTGGCGCAGGGCCTCTACGTCACGGCGATCCTGGAGCGAAGCGGCAGCGGGCCGCAACGCGTCTGCCTGCCGCCGGACAGCAGCATCGAGGTCGAGCGCGGTTCCTTGACGCTGCGCGCCGACGGCCTCCGGCTGGCGGCCGGGCAGCTCTCGGTGCAGGCGGACGATGCCGCGCTCTGCGTGAAGAAGCTGACCGGCGTCGGCCGCGAGGCGGTCTGGTCCTTCGGCAGCATCAAGGTCATCAGCGATCTGCTGGAAAGCTTTGCCGACCGGCTGATCCAGTTCTCGCGCTGGAGCCAGCGCACGGTCGATGGCATGGACCAGGTGCGCAGCCGGCAGATCGACTGGCGCGCCGACCAGACGATGCAGCTTGCGGCCGAGAACCTGATCGCCGACGCCGGCAACCTGGTCAAGGTCGACGGCGAACAGATCCATCTCGGGTGACCCAAGGGAGCACGCACATGTTCGCCAACTGCCAACTCATGGGAACCGACACGGCGTTCCCGGATGTCTGCCTCACGCCGAGCCCGGCCGGGCCGGTGCCGATTCCCTATCCGAACATCGCGATGGGGCCGATGGCGGTGCCCAACGTGCCGACCATCCTCTTCATGGGCGCGCCGGCGCACAACATGGGCACCACCATCCCGATGACCAACGGCGACAACGCCGGGCTCGCCACCGGCGTCGCCTCGGGCGTGGTGATGGGGCCGAGCCGGCATCTCACCGGCGCGTTCAGCATCCTGCTCAAGGGCATGCCGGCCACGCGCATGACCAGCGCGTCGCTGCAGAACAGCACCAATGCGCCGGGCTGCCGGCTGGTGCCGAGCCAGGTCAAGGTGCTGCTGCTTTCCGCGTGAGCACGGCGCAGTCGAACAAAACATGATTCAGGAGCAGCGATCGTGATCAAGTTGACGGTGCTCAGCCTGCGCGGCGTGCCGACGGCGGCCAAATGGGCGCAGTTCGGACCGGAAGGCGGCACCATCGGCCGCGCCGACACCAACGCGCTGGTGCTCGACGACCCCGACCGCACGGTGTCGCGCGTCCATGCGCAGGTGCTGTGCCGCGGCGGGCAATTCTTCGTGGTCGACCGGGGCAGCAACCCGATGGCGCACAACGGCCAGCCGCTCGGTTCGGGCAGGGAGGCGCCGCTGGCCGACGGCGACCGGCTCACGATCGGCAGCTTCGAACTCTCGGTCGCGCGAGTGGCGCAGGCGGCCGATCCGCTCGATGCCTTCGCGTCGCCGGCGGGCGGCGCGACCGACGACGATCCTTTCGCCGACTTGCTGTCCGGCCTCGCGCCGGCGACGCCGCCGGCAGCGGCGCAACGCGCGGCACCGGCCGCCGTGCCGGCATCGGTGCCCGATCCGTTCGCGCCGAAAGGCGCGGGCGGCCGCGCGAGGTCCACCGACATCGATCCCTTTGCCGACCTGCTGGCGCCCGCTTCATCCGGCGCGGCGCCGCCGCCGGCAGGCAGGGGCGCACTCGACGACTTCTCGGACCTGGCCGCGCCGCCGGCAGGCAAGGCTGCCGGCATCGACGATCTGTTCGGCGGCACCGCCGGCCTCGGCGGCCGAGGCAGCGATCCGCTGGCGCTCTCGCCGCTGGCGGACCCGCTGCTGCAGCCGAACACGGCCGGCGACTTCGATCCGCTCGCCGCGTTCCAGGGCGGCGCGCCCTCGACGCCGGCACCACGCAGCGATCACGTGCCGATCGGGCAGTTCGGGTATTCGCCGCCGCGGGCCACCATGCCGCCTGCGGCTGCGTCGTCGTCGCTGCTGGACGATCTGGACGCGCCGCTCAGCCCGCCCAGGTTCGACGACATGACGGGCGCGCCGATCGATGCGCCACCCGCCCCCGCACCGGTGGCGGCCAGGGCGCCGGTGCCCGCACCGCAGGTCTCGCCGCCGGCCGCTGCGGTGCCGGCCGACGCATTGCTGGCGGCCTTGCTGCGCGGCCTCGGCAGCACGCACCAGATGCCCGAGATGCTCACGCCGGGGCTCATGGAGCGCGTGGGCGTCCTGCTGCGCTGCGCGACCGAGGGCACGCTGCAGTTGCTGCTCACGCGCCAGGAGTTCAAGCGCGAGGTGCGCGCCGAGGTCACGATGATCGCGGCCCAGGCCAACAACCCGCTCAAGTTCTCGCCCACCGCCGAGGTTGCGCTCGCGCACCTGCTCGGCCCCGGCATCCGCGGCTTCATGCCGGCGGAGGCCGCGATGCGCGATGCCTACGATGACCTGCGCGCCCACCAGTTCGGCGTGATGGTCGGCATGCGCGCCGCGCTCGCCCACGTCATCGAGCGCTTCGGGCCCGAGGAACTGGAGAAAAAGATCGCGGCGAAATCGGCGCTCGACAGCCTGTTCGCCGCCAACCGCAAGGCCAAGCTGTGGGATCAGTTCGTCGCGCTCTACGCCGGCATCGCGAGCGAGGCGGAAGACGATTTCCACGCCCTGTTCGGCAAGGCCTTCCTCCAGGCCTACGAAGAACAGATGGCGCGCCTGAAGTCCGGCGGCGGCTGATCCTTAAAACAAGCGAGGAGGAACCGTGGAAATAGAGATCGTCACCTTGTCGAAACAAGGCGGCCGAAACTACAACGAAGACGTGTTCGGCCAATGGAACGACGGGCGCTTCGTCGCCTGCCTGGTGGCCGACGGCGCAGGCGGCCACGGTGGCGGCGACGTGGCCGCGGCCACCGCGCGCAGCAGCGTGCTCGAAGGCTTTGCCGCCAATCCCGGGCTCGATGCCGGGCTGCTGCGAGGGCTGATCGAAGACGCCAACCGTGCGATCGTGGCGCGCCAGGCGGAAGGCGGCAAGCTGGCCGCAATGCGCTCGACCGTGGTGCTGGCGGTCATCGATCTGCACCAGGACCAGATCGCCTGGGCTCATAGCGGCGACAGCCGCGCCTACCTGTTTCGCGCCGGCGCGCTAGTGGCGCGCACCGTCGACCACAGCCTGGTCCAGCAGATGGTGGCCGGCGGCATGCTCGACGAGGAGGGAGCGCGCCTTCATCCGCAGCGCAACATGCTGCTGTCGGCGCTGGGTTCGGTCGAGGAACTGCCCGAGATCACCGTCTCTGCGCCCATGCCGCTGGCGGTGGGCGACGTGCTGCTGCTGTGCAGCGACGGCATCTGGGAACCGCTGGGCGACGAGTGCCTGCGCGACACGCTGCAGGCTTCGCGCAATCCGAGCCAGTGGATCGAGCAACTCGATGCCCAGGTCAAGACCCACGCCAAGCCCGACCACGACAACTACACCGCCCTCGCGCTGTGGGTCCACGAAGACGACGAGATCACCCAACTGCTGCCCGAGAACGCCCTCGCGCCGCGCTGAGCGTTATGCCAGAAACACCGCGGAACCGGCTCCGCCGGGCCGCTGGTGTTGCCCCCGGCAGGGGGTGGGCGCCCGACACGCAGTGCGGGCAACCTGGGGGCGAGCGTCAATCACCCGAACGGGACGTTTTCCGCGATGTTCCAGGCCGCAGTCTTCACGCCTTCGCCGCCGCCCTTCTTCGTCTGCGGGTCGTACTCGAACTTCACCTTGGCGAAATTGAGCGTGACGTTCTCGGTGAGCCGGTCTTCGCCGCCGCTGCCACCGGTGCTGATGCTGGTCACGATCAGGTCTTCCATCGTGATCTTGATGTACTCCAGCGGATCGTCACCGGCCTTGCGGACCACCAGCGTCGCCTTGTCGTAGTGCGTGCCCTTGCAGCATGCGAGCAGCAGCGCGTGGGAGGCCGAGTCGACGTATTTCGTGAGCGACAGGTCCTGGACAGCCACCTTGCCTGCGCCGCCACCCGAACCGACGTGCGTGGTGCCGCTCTGCGACGCGCCCCAGCTCCAGGCCAACACGTCGATGTCTTTCTTGTGCTTGGAATCCACCGACTCGCCGTCGATCGGACCGATCTTGATAAACATGTCTACAGCCATGATGTGCACCTTTCAGTTGAGGAGTGAAAAACGAGGCTCTTTGCAATCGCCGCCACTGGCGAACTTGCGAGGGAGCTGTGAAGAGAACGAGTCCGAGCCTCGCATTTCAAAGGCCCTCGCGAACTTATTTACTTCTTGCCGGATGGCAGCTTGGAAACCAGCCGCAGGGACACGGTGAGGCCTTCGAGCTGGTAGTGCGGGCGCAGGAAGAACTTCGAGCTGTAGTAGCCAGGATTGCCTTCGACTTCCTCGACCACCACCTCGGCCGCAGCCAGCGGCTTGCGGGCCTTGGTTTCTTCCGACGAGGTCGAGGGATCGCCGTCGACGTAGTTGGTGATCCACTTGTTGAGCCAGCGCTCCATGTCGTCCTTCTCCTTGAAGCTGCCGATCTTGTCGCGCACGATGCACTTCAGGTAGTGCGCGAAGCGGTTGCAGGCAAAGAGGTAGGGCAGGCGCGCCGCGAGGTTGGCGTTGGCGGTGGCGTCCGGGTCGTCGTACTCGGCCGGCTTGTGCAGCGACTGGGCGCCGATGAAGGCCGCGAAGTCGGAGTTCTTGCGGTGGATGAGCGACAGCAGGCCGGCCTTCGACAGTTCGGCCTCGCGCCGGTCGCTGATGGCGATCTCCGTCGGGCACTTCTGGTCGACGCCGCCGTCGTCGCTCGGGAAGGTGTGCAGCGGCAGGTTCTCCACCGCGCCGCCGGATTCGATGCCGCGGATGCGCGAGCCCCAGCCGTACATCTTGTACGAGCGGTTGATGTTGGTGGCCATGGCGTAGGCCGCGTTGGCCCAGCTGTACTTGCTGTGGTCCGAGCCCGAGACTTCTTCCTCGAAGTCGAACTCCTCGATCGGATTGGTCTTGGCGCCGTACGGCGTGCGCGCCAGGAAGCGCGGCATGCACAGCCCGATGTACTTGGAGTCGTCGGAATCGCGCAGGCTGCGCCAGCCCGCGTACTCGGGCGTGGAGAAGATCTTGGTCAGGTCGCGGGGGTTGGCGAGTTCCTGCCACGATTCCATCTGCATCAGGTTGGAGCTCGCACCGGTGATGAAAGGCGCGTGGGCCGAGGCCGCGATCTTGGCCATCTCGCCCAGCAGCTCGACGTCGGGCGGGCTCTGGTCGAAGTGGTAGTCGCCCACGATGGCACCGAAGGGTTCGCCGCCGAACTGGCCGTACTCCTGCTCGTAGATCTTCTTGAACATCGGGCTCTGGTCCCATGCCGCGCCCTTGAACTTCTTCAGGTTCTTGTGCAGCTCCTTCTTGGAAATGTCCATGACCCGGATCTTCAGGTTCTCGTCGGACTCGGTGTTGTTCACCATGTAGTGCAGGCCGCGCCAGGCGCTCTCGAGCTTCTGGAAATCCTCGTTGTGGAGGATCTTGTTGACCTGCTCGGTGAGCTTCGCATCGATCGCGGCGATCATGGCCTGGATCGACTTGGTGACGTCCTTGCCGATCACCGTGGTGTTGGCCAGCGCCTGCTGCGCCAGCGTGAGCACGGCCGCTTCGACGGCGCTCTTGGCTTCGTCGCTACGGGGCTTGAACTCTTTCTGCAGGAGCGACGAAAAGTCGCTTCCCTCGTAAGCAACATCTTTCAGTGCGCTTTGCTGCTCGACGGCGTCGGCCATGGTGCGTTCTCCTCGTGTTCAAAAAATGGGGACGTCAGGCGGCCGTGCCGTCTTCGGGCTTCTTGCTGGCGGCCAGCGTTTTCAGAAGTTCGGGGTTTTCCAGCACCTTCGCGAGCAGGTCCTCGGCGCCGCCCTTGCCGTCCATGTAGGTCACGAGGTTCGACAACTGGGTGCGGGCCTCGAGCAGCTTGTTGAGCGCGTCGACCTTCTTGGCCACCGCGGCAGGCGAGAAGTCGTCCATGTTCTCGAAGGTGATGTCGACCTTGAGATCGCCTTCGCCGGTCAGCGTGTTCGGCACGGCGAAGGCCGCTCGCGGCTTCATGGCCTTCATGCGCTGGTCGAAGTTGTCGGTGTCGATCTCGAGGAACTTGCGGTCGCTGACCTGCGCCAGCGGATCGGTCGGATTGCCCGAGAGGTCGGCCAGCACGCCCATGACGAAGGGCAGCTGGACCTTTTTCTCCGCGCCGTAGAGCTCCACGTCGTACTCGATCTGGACCCGTGGCGCCCGATTTCGGGCGATGAATTTCTGACTGCTCTTGGCCATGGAAATGCTCCTTGCGGCGGTGGATGTTGCGAAGGGACCTACTCGACCGACTGTCTGCCGGTCACGGTTTCGATGGTGTCCAGCGCGTTCGGCGCCAGGTCGGCCATGATTTCGAGAAAGCTCACGCCGATCAGCTTCTTGGCGCGCGCGATCAGGAGGGGCGCCGGATTGCCCGGCTCGGTCTGTTCGAGGTAGCGGATCACGCGGTCCAGCATCTGGAGCGCGTCCTGGCGCGACTGGATCTCGCCGCGCGATGCGGCGCGCGTGCCGGAGCCGCTTGCACCGCCGGCATCCGCGCCCTCGGCCGCTCCGGCCTCTGCGCCGGCCTCCTCCCGGGTCCCGGCCACTGCCGCATAGGCCTTGCTCAGCACGTTGCCGATCGCGCGCAGGGGCGCAAGGTCGATCAGGTCCGCGCGGCCGGTGCGCTCGACGATCAGCGCCTGCAGCTGCGAGACGAGCGCCGGCGCTTCGGTCAGCGTCTGCAGCACGTCGGGCGACTCCCCGTGGATGATCTCGAGCGCGCCCTGGACTTGCGCGGCGGAGTGGCCGGTCTCCGCGCCGGCCGGCGCCAGCGCGTTGTGTGCGATCGCGATGTCGCGCACGCGGATCGCGCCGATCCCGCGTGCCGTGCCGACGTTCGCGTCATACAGGTCGCGCAGCACCATGCCTTCGTCGGTCAGCGGCGCGAGCGCGTTGATGCGCATCGTCGGATCGTTGTCGTCGTCGGCATCCAGCTTTGGATGTATGCCTTCCCAGTGGCGGTCGAGCAGGCCGGTCAGGAGGCGCAGGCCCATGACGAAGCCGGCCATGCCCTGGACCCGGGTGCTGGCACGCAAGAGCAGCACGGCCGGGCGCACGTCCTTGGTCCGGCTCAGCAGCGCCTGCGCCTGGTCTGCGACGGCGCGCCACTCGGGCTCCACCGCGGCGATCACCGTGTCGCCGAACTGCTGCTCCGGCTTGCCCTGCGCGGTCGCCTCCAGTGCCGTGAAGGCCGGGTCGTACTCGAGATCGTCGCCGCACGGCGAAGCCTCGCTGATGGGAGCCTGCAGGGCTTCGACGAGTTCGGGGGTCAGCATGTTGCCTGTTCGGGGTGACTGGTGATAATCAAAGATGCCATCCGACCGGTCAATGCAACGAAGGAAATAGCATGCGAGCCCCTGGTACAAGCCATTCGCCCTATGGACGTTTCCGGAATGCCGCAGGCCGGCGCGCGATGGCGAGCCTGGGCATGCTGCTGGCGATCGCTTTCGCCGCCGGTTGCTCGAGCCCTCCGCCGCCGCCGAAACCGATCGTCACGCCGATTTCGATGACGCTGGCAGCAGGCGCCGACGCAAATCCCGACGCGCGCGGGCGCGCTTCTCCGCTCACGGTACGCGTCTATGCGCTCAAGACCACCGGCGCGTTCGAGGCGGCCGACTTCTTCTCGCTGTTCGAAAAGGACCAGGCCACGCTCGGTGCCGAGATGGCGCAGCGCGAAGAGATGTTGCTGCGCCCCGGCGACAGCAAGAAGATCGAGATGACGCTGGCCGCCGACATCAAGGCGATCGCCGTGATGGCGGCTTACCGCGACCTGGACCGCGCGCGCTGGCGCGAGGTGCGCACGATCGAGCCGGGCAAGCCGCTCCTCGTCGCCGTGAACTTCGGCGCGCGCCAGATCCAGGTCCGCATCGAGCCGGCACCGCCGCCGCCTGCGCCGGCGAAATAGCCGCATCGCTACGCGCGTGCCAGCGGCTGGTCGGCCGGCAGGAAGCGCTCGAACAGGTCCGAGACGAAGGCGTCGTCCTCGCTGTCCGCAGGGGCCGCCGCGAGATAGAGGCCGCGCCAGTGCGTGAGCGGCTGCGCGCGGCCGCTCTCGAACATCCGTTCCGCCAGCGTGCGCAGTCCCGGCTGCAACGCGCGCAACTGCTCCACGAAGCTGTGAATGGCCAGCCGGCGGGCCGGCTCCGGCTCGCCACGCAGCAGGCCCATGCGCAAGGCGTGCAGCCGCAGGGCCAGCGGATCGAACAGCTCGTCGAGCCGGGCGCCGGTCGCTGTGTCCCGCAGCCGATGGCCGAGGGCCTGGGCCCGTACTGCTGGCGGCAATGCAGCGCGCAGCATCTCGTAGCCCGCGAGCCGTTCCAGGCCGGTCACGACCAGGTAGACAGGCAGGTGCAGCCGCAGATGCTCGGCGGCTTCGTCGACGTGCTGGCGCAAGCGGGTCGCATCGGTGGCCAGCGCCTGGTTGTCGCCAAGCAGGCTGGCGGCGCTCACGCAGACCACGATGCCGTTGAGCGGCAGGCGCTCGCGCTGCTCGGCCAGCGCCAGCAGCGAGTGATACCAAAGACTGCGTTCGTGCCGCGAGGCCGGCTCGCGCACCGCGGCCGGATGCGTCTCGATCGCGACCATCGAGCGCAGCAGGCGCCATCGCCAGAAGGCATCGCCCGCGGCCTCGGGCCCCGCCTGCACCGGCAGCGGCGATGCGCGGCGCGCGGCGATCAGGAGGCCCGGCAGTTCGGCCGACGCGTCGCCGACGAACAGAAACCAGGGCAGGTCGTAGAGCGGATTGCGCACCGCATCCAGCGCCGGCGATTGAAGAAGCGTTTCTCGCGCCTGGCCGATCGCCTGCCGCAGGGCGTCGAGCGCTGCCTGCTCCGACGGCTGCGAAGGCGAGCCGAGGACATCGATGCGCTTTTGCAGCAGTCGGCGCCGCGCGCCGTAGCGCGAGCCCAGCACGAACCACCACAGCGCGACCAGCCCGACGAGGCACAGCCCGAGCAGGGACCCATAGTGGGCGGGCAGCGGGTGCAGGGCGTTCATGGAGGGCTCGTGACGCGGCAGCTTTCAGCGCGCGACGGTTTCGAGAAACAAGAAGTCGGCGACCAGCCGGCCGCCGGCTTCGTTGGCGGCCAGCGATTCGCGCAAGCGCTGCAGATAGGCCGAGGCCAGTTCGAAGGGCGGCTTGTCCGGGCTGTCTTGCAGCAGCGTGGGCGAGGACAGCACGGTGACCAGCACCGCGCCGAAAGGCGGGCCCATGAGCCAGCTCGAAGGGATGTCGCGGCCCAGCTCGATGGTCTCGCCGGCGCGCAGGCGCTGCTGGCCCCGCGTGGCGTCGAGGTGCATCACGGCGCCGTCCGCCGTGTAGTAGTCGACCCGCAGGTAGCCTTCGTAGTCGGCGTTCGTGACCTGCATCAGCACGGGATCGCCTTCGCGCAGCCGGCCGTCCCGCGCGGTGGCGGCGACCACTTTCAGCCCGTTGCGCTTTTCGCGGTTGCGCACCTGGTAAGGCTTGAGGATGGCCACGACTTCGCAGTGCGGCCACACGCGCAGCTGGAGCGCGAAGCTGCCCGCGTTGATGCCCGGCATGTCGCGCACCTCGCGCTCTACACGCGCCATGTCCTCGGGCAGCGAGACGAATCCGCTCACGCGCGTCACGCCGTCGCCGTCCACGGTCGCGCTCAGGTCCGCACAGCGGTAGACCTGGAGCTGCTGTTCGACGCGCTGGGCCAGCGTGGGCGGCGATTCGCGCGGCGCGTTCAGCATCGACCAGAGCAGGTACACGAGCGGAATCAGCAGCGCCAGCGCGCCCGCGGCGCGCAGCAGGGTCCGCTCGCGCCGCTCCGGAACGCGTGGCGCCGGCGGGTCGGGCACGGTGTAGGGTTCGGGCGTGATGCGCTCCTCGGCCAGCATGCCGGGCGCGAGCGGCGCCACCGGCAGCTGCCGCGCATGCAGGTCCTTGAGCTTGCCGAGCTCGCCGCTGTCGCCGTTCTCGAAGTAGTACTGACCCTTGAAGCCGAGGATCAGCGCATGCCAGTAGATCTCGCGCACCTCGCCGTCGCCGGACTGCAGCGCCGAGAGATGATGGAAGAACTCGCTGTGCGCATTGTTGGAATTGAAGAGCTGCACCTGCAGCGGCGTCACGCCGGTGGCCCAACCCGGGTGGTGCGCGATGACTTCGTCGAGCCAGGCCACCATCGCGAAGGAGGCCGATTCGACGTGCGCGGCCGAGGTGCCTGCCGCGCGTGCCGCGGCGCGGGCCTCTTCGAGCAGCTGGAGGGCTTGCCGCTGTGCGGCATCGGAAGAGAGCGCGACGCGGCCGGCCGCAATCGCCGCGTCGAGTTGGAGACCGTACGAGAACAGGGTGCAGAAGCAGTCGAACAGCCGAGCCATGAAGCGCTCGCGCTATGCTTCGGCGGCGACGGGAGCCTTGGGTTTGCGCCTGCAACGATGGCACATGCCGGTGTCCCTGTGATGTGTTGAGTGTGGGATTCATTCTTTCAACGCCCCTGAGGGCCCGCCATATCGCTTGGGGACTATGTCGTTCGTGGAGCCGGCCAGCTTGTCCTGCGCTGCGTTCGAAGTTATCTTTGGTATTTGCTGTGTTCACTACGATAGGGTCCGCCATGAAAATCCTGATCGCCGACGACCACCGGCTCGTCATCGAGGCGGTCAAGGCCAAACTGTCGGAAATCGAACCTGACATCGAGTTCGTTCTGGCAATGAGCGTTGACGAATTGCTCGCCGGTGCATCCGACGACATCGACCTGGCCGTGATCGACCTGAACATGCCTGGCGCCGACGGCCAGGCCCATGTCGACGAAATCCGGCGCCGCCATCCGGCCGTGCCGGTCATCGTGCTCTCCGGCTACGAAGACCCCGCCATCATGCGCAGCGCGCTCGAGCGCGGCGTGCTGGGATTCATCCCCAAGGCCTACTCGCCCGAGGTCATGCTCTCGGCCGTGCGGCTGGTGCTGGCCGGCGGCGTCTACGTGCCGCCGATGATGTTGTCGGCCGTGCCGCCGGGCATCGTGGCCGGCGTGCCGGGCGGGGCTGCCGAGGCCGCGCAGCGCGGATCGGCCGCCGCCGCGGCGCAGACGCTCGAGCATCTGCGCAACGTGCTGACCGACCGCCAGGTCGAGGTGCTGCAACTGCTCTCGCAGGGCAAGCCCAACAAGCTGATCGGACGTGCGCTCGGCATCAGCGAGGGCACCGTCAAGATCCATCTCGCGGCCATCTTCCGCGCGCTCAACGTGCGCAACCGCACCGAGGCGGTGGTCGCCGCGCAATCGCTGACCGAAGCCTGAGCCGCCGCCGCAGACAGGGGCGGCGAATCTGATCCATTGGCTGTTCGGCGAACGAATGACCGGCAACGGTCGCTCGTTGGTCATCCTTTGGTCGCCGATCGGTCAGGACCATTCCCAGACGCCGAGCACAGACTTTGCGCAGCGCGTTCGCGCGGCGCTTTCTTGTCGCGAAAATCAACACCCGTCAGATCATGCCCTCCACCATTCCCTATGACCCGTCGCTGGCACTGGGGGCCGTCGTCGATCCTGCCGCGTTCGTCACGCTGACCCAGATCTCCGAGCTCGACGCGGCGATCGACGCGGCCCAGGACACACTGAACTCGTTCATCTCGATGAAGCGCAGCATCGACATGACGATTCACGAACTGGTCGACATGGAGATCGACCCGCACGACATCAAGGCGAAGAGCGAGGAGGTCAAGAAGGAGATCTCGAAGGCCGCCGTGGCCTACGCCGCGCTCCGAATCGAGAACGAATCCAAGATCCGGCCCTTGAAAGCGAAGGTGCATGGCGTGCATCAAGGACTCGAAAGTCCGGTCGACTATGGGGCGAGCAAGATCGTCAACCCGGAAATCTCAGCCGAGTCGCTGAAAATGGAGTCGCAGTACTTCTCGTTCGAGCAGAACGAGCAAGGTGCTGCGAACAGCATGTCCGCTATCAAGGAACTCATCGCCGGCGCAACCTCCGATCTCGGTTCCGACGCTTCGTCGAAGATGGCAACGGCTGGCGTCAGCCAGATTGCAAAGCAGCGCAAGGAGCACCAGATCGTCGGCACCCTGGTGATGACTGCCGCTTGCACGCACAAGAAGGCGGCGGTCCTGCAGCCCCTGGTCATCGACGTCGACAGGGCCGTCAGCGTCTGGAACCAGGCGTTTCCGACCGACAGGCTGAAAACTTCGGACCCGGCCGGAATGGCGGCTGCAGCCGCCGCCCAGGACAGTGCGAACAAGCAGGCGCTCAACCTCCTGACAGGCGCGACCTACGGGTCGAGCTTCGTCGGCATGGTGCACATTCTGCGGAAGGAATGGACCGACATCGGCCAAACTGCGGGCTCGGTCAAGAATATGACGGATGTCGCCGAGAGCATGCAGGAGAAGTTCAAGGTTGCTGCCTGGCTGGAAGGCGAGACCGGCGGCCTGGGCGCGGACCCCGACTTCGTCAACGACATCAAGCGTCTCCTGGGCAAGCAGGACTTCGCCGCGCATGTGAGCTTGATCACGATGGGTGTCGTGCCAACGATCAAGTCGAACAAGCTGGAGTTCGGTGTCGACAAGTTTGCCAAGTTCGATGCGAAGGAGATGATGAACAGTCTCGGCAGCCTCTCATCGCCGGCCGACACGGCAAGCGTCGCGAAAACGGCAAACGACTCTCGCAAAGCGAAGACGGCTGTAGCGATACAGGGCGCCCAGGCGAGCAGCGTGATGCTGGGACTGGAAAAGATCGATGAAAAGAAGGACTCGGTTATCGACATCAACTCGCTCGTCACTGCTTTCGATAACTATATCGATCAAGTGAACAATGGCGAGTGCGGTGGCGTCCCGATCACCTATTTCGTCAAGCCGATCTCGAAGTCGGAGCTCGCCGAGATGTGGCTGGCCAAGCACCGTCTTGAAGCGGCCAATGACGAGCCGGTCAAGGCTGCAACCAAGACTGAAAAAAGCGGCACGTGATGTGATGCCGGCGCGGTCTGGCGTCCCACGGCGCACCGCGCTGGCCTCCAGGTTCTGAACCCATTCGCTCGGCGAGACAGCCGGAGCGGCCGCATGCCGGCCGCTCCGGTTTCGTCGTTTCCGGGCGTTCTGTGGGTTGCCATCTCGATCGCTCTCCGGTCGCAATTTGGTCGCTGTTTGGTCAGCGCGCAAAGCGGCTTGGCGGCCGAAACTGATTCACCGTCAATCCAAGGACCTGAACATGCCTACCTCGATCCCCTACGACCCATCGCTCACGCTCGGCAACATCGTCGTGCCGGAGACGCTGGACAACCTGCTGGCCGTCTCCGACCTCTTGGCGCCTGTCGACATGGCGCAGGAAACGCTGAACTCGTTTCTCTCGATGAGGCAGAGCATCACCATGACGATCAACGAGCTGGTCGACATGGACATCAACCCCGCGGAGCTCGAAGCCAAACGTCACGAGGTCGACAAGTCCGTCTCCAAGGCGGCGACCGACTACGCGACCATCCGCATCGATCAGGAAACCAAGATCCAGCCGCTGCGCGCCAAGATGAGGACCGTGCACAAGAGCCTCGAAAGCCCGATCGACTACACGCGCACGCGGATCAAGACGATGCCGCTCGCAGCCGACTCGCTGAAGATGGATGCGCAGTACTTCTCTTTCGACGACAACCAACAGACGGCGACGAACACGGTCGCCAGCATCAAGAAATTCGTGACGGAGGCTGCATCGGGGGGGATTGGCGGCGCCTACTATGGCAGTGAGTCCATGGCGATGGCCTCGTCGGCAGTGAATCAGATCAACCAGCAGCGCCAGTTGCACAACATCGCCGGGACGCTGGTGATCACTGCCTCGTGCACGCACAAGGATGCCCTTCTGCTGGCCCCCTTCATCCTCGATGTCGACAAGGCGATCCATGTGTGGAACGGCATGTTCCCGGCGGACAAGGACAAGATCCTCGTCAACAACCCCTCCGTCATTGCAAAGATTGCTGCAGAGGAAGGGACGTCGCAGGAGCTGTCGTTCAGCATCCTCTCGGGTGCCACCTACGGCTCCAGCTTCGTGGGCATGGTGCACGTGCTGCGGAGCGAAGAGACCCAGACCGACCAGAAGATGGAATCGGTCGCCAACAGCCTGCAGGCGGCAGGCCAGGCGGGCACATGGTTTTCGAACATCTCCGGGGGCTTCGGCCTCGACTCGACGTTCGCCAACGACATCAAGAACATGCTCAGCACGTCCGCGATCAATTCGCACATCTCGCTGCTGGCCATGGGCTTCATTCCGACGCTCAAATCGAACGCGGTGATGCAAGGTGTGAAGGAGTTCGCCGACTTTTCGCCGGACAAGATGATGGAAAAGCTCGCCGCGCTGGCCAATTACTCGTCGAGCGAGAAGAGCACTGTCGGCGAGGCCGCCGCGGCAGCCCGCGCGGGCGGGCAAATGCTGGCAATGCAGAAGGGCACCATCACCAGCGTGCTGTCCGGGCTGGCCGACATCGAAAAGACCTCCAACCAGATGCTGGACATCAATTCGATGATGAGCGCCTTCAACGACTACGTGATGCGGGCCGGCACTGCCAAGGATGGCACCTTCGGCGTGCCGATCAACTACTACCTCAAGCCCATCACGCGCTCGCAGTTGGCGCAGATGTGGATGTCCAAGTACTTCCCGGGCAAGTTCCTGGCCATCTCGGGCGATGACAGCGCGCGGCCTGCCGCGCCTGGCGCTGCGCCGGCGCCGGCGCCGAGCGACTCGTCCAGCGGTGATTCGTCCAGCGGTGATTCGTCGAGCGGTGATTCGTCGAGCAACTAACTGCCGGCTGAGTTTTCCTGGAATTGCTGGCGGGCGCCGGCGCTTCCGACATATCTATTTACTTATTCATCACAAGGGGAAAATCATGAGCATTTTTGATGCGATCAAAGAATTTAATGCCGATAAGGTGGCCGCTGCAATCAAGGCGAATGCGGGGGCAGTGAATGCCCGAGATTCGGCGGGACGGACACCATTGATGAACGTAGCGCTGCATCGCTGTAAGGATGACAAGGAGGCTAAGGAATGCACAAGGATAGTAAACGAACTGCTTGATGCGAAGGCAGACGTTCATGCCACCGATTTCAACGCAGGTCGGACTGCATTGCATTGGGCTTGCGAGATTGACAATCTAGCGTTCTATCAGGCGCTCCATGGCAAGCATCCAGATCTCTGGTATCACCTCCGCGACGACGGTAACAAATCACCCGTCATCATTGCGCGGGAAAAGCAATTTACCGACATGATGAAAGCAATGGAGGGCGACCGGCGGGCTAAAGCAGGAAAAGGGCCTGTACAACTCGCAATCATTGGCGTCGGCGCATGTGGAGCGGGGATGTTCATTCGGCTCGTCAAAAGGCTAATGATGACGGGCGATAGATTTAGCTCCTCCTGGCTCAAAGAGTATGAAATCACGCTGATTGATAATAAGAAGAAACTTGGAGGAGGTACGGCCTATTCGCGTGAACTTAACTCTGAAACGTCGCTGTTGAACGTTCAGGCGGGAGGAATGAGCATTGATCATGACAATCCGCTTGATTTTGTGATGTGGCTTAAAGAACTCGAGCTGAATGGAGAATTGCTGAAAAGCCTTGGGGAGGCCGCAACGCAGGGGCTATGCGCTGCATCAGCGCGGGTTGATGGTTACTACCCGCGAGTTCTCTTTGGTGACTATGTCAGCGGGCGGCTCGCCGAATGGATTCGGAAGGCGAATTCTGCCGGAATCAAGGTAAAAGCGTTTCCAGAATCAGAGGTGCTGACTTACGAATTGAAGGGTGAATTTTATCAATACAAGTTCAAGCATGGAGGGAAAGAAGAAAGCGCGGTCGCAACGCACTTTTTTCACGCTACCGGGCATTGGGTGGAGCAGGCCGGTAGCGTGCAAGACTATGAAAAGCTTCCGGGCTATATTAAATTCCCGGCCAGTCGCGAAACCCTCGAGCATAAGGGCCTGTTCAAACCGAAGGACCCCGATATCGCAATCATTGGCTCGTCGTTATCCGCGATTGATGCGATTTTCTCGATTCTGCTCGATCCCAGAATTGGCCATCTTAACTGGGTTGGAGATGAGCCTACTTATTTGCGTGTTCCATCGGCGACCGATCCTTTAAGGATTACCTGCTATTCCAGGCGCGGCCTATTTCCCAAAGTTCGGCCGCTGGAAAATCAAGATATAGACCTCTTTCTTCTCAATCCGAAGTTCGTGGCGGAGCTTAAAAATGTCGATCAAAACAGAATCTCGCTCGATAGCGCACTTAAACTGTTGAATGAAGAGCTCACCCTGCAACTTGGAAGGCCCATCGAAGCCATGAAGGAGGCAAATCCATTTGCTCAGAAGGACTATGTAGGAAGCAGAAATCCTTTTGACTATCTCCACACGGAAATCCAAACTGCTACGGCCGGAGACGGCCGCAACGAACATCACGAGTATGTTCGCTGGTACCAGGTAATGCATTCACTTTTTCCTGTTGCCAGAAAGCTCTATCGGCAGTTCACAGCGGAAGAACGGATGGAGTTTGATGCGGTATACAACTCGGCTTTCCTTTGGGCTTTTGCGCCGATGCCTGAACGTTCTGCCAAAGTGCTGCTTGCCATGCACCGCGCCGGGGCCCTTGATCTTCATCGTGTCGTAGGCATGCCAGAAGAAGTATTCAGCCTTTCGGCCAAATTCAACGAGCATGGTGCGTTGGTCACTACTGATTCAGTGAAAAAAACATTCAATGTCACGTATAAAGATTACGAAAATAAAGAAAACTCAATGGTGCACGATTTTTTAATTGACACGATGGGACTTGCCTCTCGATTCTATCGAGATATTTCGCCATTAAGCATCGACTTGCAAGCAAAGGGGCAGTTTTGTTTTAGCGAGCCCGGCGAAAAATTGATGATGCCGGAAAACAATACTTTCATGACGGACGACGGCACTTTCGAGCTTTTGGACTCCAAGCACAAGCATTCGTCTCACCGCCGCGGGGTGGGGTTCTTCGTGCACTCTCAGCTGTTTGATGTTCAGTCGGTTCCGACGGTTGTCAAATACGCCACGCAGGCTACCGAACTCTATTACGAAGAGTACGTGTTTAGAACCGGACACAGCCTTGTATCTGAATTTTCCAAGACTGCGCCGCAAGGCCTCAAAAAGTAGAAAACCTACCCGCGCTGCTTGATCCCGGCGCGGTTCTTTCACAAACCTCCAATTCGGTGTTGCAGCGGCCTGGCGCTCCAAGCCAGGGCGCCGCCGTTCGCCTGTCCGCACTTCTTGCGCAGGTACGCACAAGGATTCCGTGATGTTGAATTTCTTATCCAGCAACGCACTTGCTGCCATCGCGCAGTGCCCGGCGGAGGTCGCGGAAACCTGGGTGGCGCCTCTGTCCGATGCCATGGGGGCCTGGGCCATCGACAGCCCCCATCGCATGGCCGCGTTCCTGGCGCAGGTGCTTTACGAGTCAGACAGCCTGGCCAACATCGTCGAGAACCTCAGCTACTCGGCGGGGCGGCTCGTGGAGGTCTGGCCTCGACATTTCTACTTGCCGCCGGAAGCGTCTTCCACGCGGCAGGACGCCTCCCAGTACGCCCACCGCCCGGAAGCCCTGGCCAATCTCATCTACGCCGATCGCATGGGCAACGGCCCTGCGCTCAGCGGGGATGGGTGGCGCTTCCGGGGGCGCGGGTTGATGCAGCTCACCGGCCGCGAGAACTACGTCCTCGCTGGCCAGGCACTGGGCATCAATCTTGTGGAAGATCCCGACCTTCTGCTGCTGCCGGGCTATGCGGCAGGTTCGGCAGCCTGGTTCTGGTCGACGATCGACGGCAACCTGCTCGCTGACGAGGACACGAAAGAGTCCTTCGAGAAGCTCACTGTCGCGATCAATGGTGGCACCAGCGGTCTTCAGGAACGCATGGACATCTGGATGCGCGCCAAGCGTCTGCTTGTCGGCGGTGGAGCATGAGCGCACGCGCCATCGCACTGGGTGCGATCCTCTGCCTGCTCTGTGCGGTGTGGTCCCCAAACGCGTGGAGCCAGGCTTCCGGCGATGCGGTGGACGCCGTTCCCAAGGTCCAGGTCGTCGCATTGAACGGCAATCTGGAGCTCGATGACATCGTCGAGGTCACCGTCACAGGCCTGGCTGAATGGACGAAGACGCAGGGGCATGGACCGTGGCGGCTCGTGCCCTATCTCAATGGCCGGGCGTTGACGGGCCTGTACCCGGCGGCCGTGAATCTGCGAACGGAGAAGCTGCAGTTCTACCTGCGAATGACGCCTGAAAACCGGACGTCGTGGAAGAACGTCCTGAGCCCGCCCACGCTCAAGAGAGCGGTGCGCTTCAGCGTCGGGCTTGAATTGCAGGATCCATTCGAGACTTTGCTGACGCATGAGCAGAACCCGGTCACGCTGACCGTCATCAATCAGGGGTGGGCGCTGGTGGCGCTCACGATCGGCGCGATCTTCGCGCTCTGCTTCTTCTGGCTCGCCGTCACGACGCCCATCCTCATGGAACGCGCATCGGCTCGCGAGGGCGAGACGGTGCTGCGGTACAGCCTCGCCAAGGTGCAGCTGGCGGTCTGGTTCTTCGTCGTCTTCGGCGCATTCTTCACGATCTGGCTCGCGACCGGCAACTACGACACGCTCAACAGTTCGATCGTCGCCACGCTGGGCATCAGCGCCGGCACGGCGCTGGGGGATGCGTACATCAAGAGCAGGCAGGAGTCGGGTGCGCTTGGCGCCGGGGAAATGCACAGGCCCAACCTTCACTTCAGTCACTTTGTGCGCGATCTGCTTTCGGACAGCGACGGCTACTCGATCTATCGCTTCCAGATGATGGCGTGGACGGTTGTGCTCACGACCATTTTCGTGGCCGGCGTCTATTACGACCTGGCGATGCCGGAGTTCAGGCCGGATCTCCTCTATCTGCTCGGCCTGAGCTCGGGCACGTACATCGCGCATCGCTTTCCGGAGACGTCCCGTGAGGCTCGCATGGATGTCGAGCAGGCGGAGGAACCGGCGCCAGTCGTGACGCGAAGCACCGGCAGTTGATCGAAAAGGGAGACAGGAATGGAACAGAAGCGTCAAGGCTATTGGTGCGGCTTGCTGCTGCGCGCGACATGCGCCGTCATGGCCGTCATCGGTTGCTGCAGCCATGCACAGGATGTGGCGGCGCCGAGGGAAGCGCCTGCGGTGGCCACTTCTCAGGCGCCACCGACTCCCTTGCTGAGAAAAGGCAAGCCGGTGGACTGGTGGTTCGTTTTCAAGCTCAACACGGCGGCTTTTCCCGGTTGCGGCGGCCCCGACCGGGCGTGCCCGTTTGGCGGCGAGGTGCAGAACTACGGCTTCGGCCAGCAGTATGTGTACGGCAGCAGCGAGGAACCGGCGCTGCAAAAGGGCGGCGGCTGCGTCGGTGAAACGACAGAGGGCCCCTTGGGCGCCACGTTCGACCAGGTCTACAACGGCAACTTCCACTACGTGGTGTGGAACGACCAGTTCTATGACGACCCGATGATCGCCGGATGCACGACTTCATGCGGCGGCCCGTGGGGACACTCCAAAGGGATGCTCGCATGGAACGACGCCGGCGAAGGATTCGTCCTGCAGGTGTCGACGCCGAGCTGGCCCGCGGCGGGCTCCAGGCGCTTTCCGCGCAAGACGGACGGGAACACGCTCGGCTGCGTCAAGGACGATGACGTCCACGTGAGCCAGCACTTCTTCGCACTGAGACTCGACGCGAACGATGTCGTCGCGGTCTTGCAGGGATTGCAGAACGCCAGCATATCGACCGATCCCTTGAATCGGCAGGTCGTCAGCAACGGCGGGCCGCCGCACATCCAGGCCCTCGTTGCGGGTTTGGGAAAGAAGTCCCACAGTGCGGCCGTCATGAGGGTGAGGCTGTCGAGCGGCGTCGAGCTCGTCTCGAAGCCTTCGGCCCTGCACGTGCCGCCGTGGCAAATGGTTTCATCGCTGCTCGGCGGAGTGCCGCTCAGAGCCGCCACTTGGTGGGCGCACCCGAAGATCGATACCACTGTTCAGGGAACGAAGGTGGGTTGCTGGGACGACAGCCTGGCATCGCCGGGGCCGGTCGAGATCGCGACCACCGGACACTGGAACGGAAGCACTTTCGGCCTGCGCGGAGGCCCGGGCCCTGAGTTCAATCACGCCAAGATCGGCATCACGACGGCGGGCAACGCCCGGCTCTCGATCTTCGGCGACATGAACCAGCAAGGCAGTCTCTCGGGCTCCAATTGCGCAAGCAGCCAGAACGGGCGCGGCGGACTGTTCTACATCGTGGAGAACCAGACCTTGGCAGATGGGATCGCCAGCCTGATCGGTGGCGAAACGGCGCCTGCGGCGCCTTAGCCCTAGACAGCCTGGATGGCGGCAATCAGCATCGACAGGCCGAAGCTCGATGCCATCAGGACGATGCCCAAGGAAAGGATCTTGGTTTTGCGCGAGAACGTCATCCGGTTGTCGCAGTTGCTGGTCGAAACTCAGGCAGTCAGGGCATGTGCCTGCGCACGCCGAAGGGGTCGATCCGCCAGCGCTGGGACACGAGGCTCCACGCGCCACCGGGTGCGGCAAGCATGGTGGCGATCGTGAGCAGGCCGAGGCCGATGAAGTACCAGGCCCCGAACTCCGCGAAGGCTTCTCGAAGCGCGAAGTACACGAGCGTGCCCACGATCGGCCCTTCCAGCGTGCCGATGCCGCCGAGCACGACCACGAAGATCGCGATCGCCGTCCAGTTGAGGCCGAAGGATGCGTCGGGCGTGACCTGCAGCGAATTCATGGCTGCGATGGCGCCGGCCGTGCCGCTCATGCACGCGGCGAGCAACCAGAGCGCGAGTTTGGTGCGCTGTATCCGAACGCCGCTCGCGGCGGCCGCAACTTCGGCGTCGCGCAGGCTCATCAGTGCGAGACCCAGGCGGCCGCGCAACACCGTGCGCGCGACGACGAAGGAGCCGACACCGACAGCCAGTGCGGCCCAGTAGACGCCGGCGTTGCGCTGGAAGCGGTCGTACTCGCGCATCATTTCCAGCGGCAGCCCGCCGCCGGCGCCGAGCCAATCCGTGTTGAGAACGCCGATGCGCATCACCTCGGCAAGCACCCACGTGCCGACCGCGAAGTGCGCACCGCTCAGACGGAACATCGGCCATGCGCTTGCGAGCGCGAACAAGGCGCTGGCGCCGGTGGCCAATGGGAGCATCAACCAGGGATTGACCTGCAACTGATTGGAAGCTGCAAACAAGGCGTAGGCACCCACGCCGACGAAGACGTGCTGGCCCACGGCCACCAGGCCACCGTAGCCGGCAAGCAGGTTCCACGCGAGGGCGATGGTGAAGACGGTCATCACCTCGACCAGCAGGCGCTGCGTCGCGAAGCTCGCATACCAGGGCGCTGCGGCGAGCGCTGCAATCAGGAGCACGCCTGCCACCCAGCCTGCGCCGCGAGGCCGCCACCGCGCCGCCGCAGGCGCTTTCAAACGAATCGTCGTTGCGGCTTCTGTCATCTGATTGCCTTTGCGAACAGGCCCTGGGGTCGCACGACCAGGGTTGCGAGAAACACGAGATGGCCGAAGAAGGGGCCCAGACCGGTGTCGATGCGGGTGCCCAGCACCTGCGCGAGGCCGATCAGCAAGCCGCCGATGAACGTTCCCCAGAGATTGCCGAGTCCGCCCAGCACCACGGCTTCGAACGCGTAGATCAGCCGCTCCGGGCCGGCGCTGGGTGCGAACGGCGTCCTGATGCCGTAGAGCACCGACGCCAGCGAGATCACTGCGAGGATGAAGCCCGTCATCAGGGCGAAGAGCCGCTGGTCCTGCACGCCCACCAGCCGTGCCGTCGCAGGGTCATCGGACACGGCCCGGGCCTGGCGCCCCCAATGCGTGTGCGCCACCGCGGCATGTGTGACGGCGTAGACCGCGACACTGACGGCGCTGATCAACAAGGGAAGCACCCCGATCGACACATCGCCCCAATGCAAGCCCTGCAAGCCGAGATCGCCGGAGGGCAGGCTGCGCGTGTCGGCGGTGAAGATCTGCTGCAGGAGGTTCTGCAGCACCACCGAAAGACTGAAGGTCACCAGCAAGGGCGCCAGCGCGCTCGCGCCGACCACGCGGTTCAGCAGCAGCCGTTGCAACAGCCATCCGATCACGAACATGGCCGGCATGACAAGCGCCAGCGATGCCAGCGCGCCGAGCCCGGTGATCCCGATCACGGCACTGGAGAGATAGGCGCCGAGCACGATCAGATCACCATGCGCGAGATTGATCATCCGCATCACGCCCAGGCTCAGGCTCAGGCCGAGGCCGAACAGCGCGTACAGCGCGCCCAGCATCAAGCCGTTCAGAAGGGTTTCAACCACATGCGAAGCGGACATTTCAAACTCCGAAATAGGCGTGCGCGATCGCCTGCATGTCAGCGCCGCCACTGAGGCCTTGATGCACCAGCCGCCCTTTCTGCAGACACACGTAGCGGTCGGATTCCGTGATGGCGCGCTGAACGTTCTGTTCGACCAGGACGATGGCCATGCCGTCCGTCCTGGCCACCGACAGGAGGCGGTAGACGTCGTCCACCGCGTGCGGCGACAGGCCCAGCGAAACTTCGTCGCACAGCATGAATGCAGGGTTGGTGACCAGTGCGCGAGCGATCGCCACCAACTGCTGCTGCCCGCCAGACAATGCAGTGCTCGGGCGGCTCAGCAGGTTGCCCAGCGCGGGCAGCGCATCGAGCACCCGGCGAACGCTCCACGGCCCGGCACGGCCGTTGCGTGCGGCGATGAGAAGGTTCTCTTCGACAGACAGGCTCGCGAAGAGTCGCCGGCCCTCCGGAACCAGGGCGATGCCGCGCGCGAGCTGCTTGCGCTCCGGGTCGCCGCCGATCACCTGCCGGTCGAGCACGACGCCTTCCGGGCGGACCCGGATCGCGCCGGCGAGGGCTTTCAGCAGCGTCGTCTTGCCGGCGCCGTTGGCGCCGATCAGCGCAACGGTCTCACCGGGCACAACTTCGAGGGTGACGCCAAACAGCGCTTGGAAGAAGCCATAGAAGGCGTCGAGATTTTCAGTGCGCAGCATGGGGGGCTCCTTGCGCCGGCGCCGCGGCATCGGCACCGAAGGAAAGTTCTTCGCCCAGATAGCTCTGGCGAACGGCGCGGCTGGCCAGCACTTCGTGCGGCAAGCCATCGGCCAGCATGGCCCCCTCTGCCAGCACCACCAGGCGATCGACGACCGATACCAGCGCGTGGACGATATGCTCGATCCACAGGATGGTCACGCCGCTGCGGTGGATCGAGGTGACGAGCGCGAGCAACTGCGCGACCTCGGGATCGGTCAGTCCGCCGCCGACTTCGTCCAGCAGCAGCAGCCGGGGTTGCGTGGCCAGCGCTCTTGCGAGCTCGAGGCGCTTGCGATCCAGCAGCGACAGGGTTGCGGCAGGTCGATCGGCGCGGTCGGCCAGCGCGCAGGTTTCGAGCACCTCGCGCGCCTTGTCGCAGGCAGCCTTGCCGCGCAGGCCGGCGCCGAAGCTGGAGGCGACCAAGGCGTTCTCGTAGACCGTCATGCCGGCGAAGGGTTGCGGAATCTGGAAGGTCCTGCCGATTCCGCTTCTGCAGCGCGCCGCGGCGTCGAGCGCGCTCACATTCGCGCCGTCGAGCCGCACTTCGCCGGCATCGCAGGCCAGGCTGCCGGCAATGAGGCCGAAGGCGGTGGTTTTTCCGGCGCCGTTGGGGCCGATCACGCCGACGAACTCCGCTTCGCGAACGTCGAGGTCGAGGTCGTGAATGACCTGCACAGCACCGTAGCTCTTGCGGACTTGACGAAGCTGCAGCAGCATGCGATGCGCTCAGCCTGCCTTGAGCAGCTCGAAGCCGCGCTGCACCGCGATCTCGGGCGCCGTGCCGTTGTGGGTCACGAAGATTTCCGGCTTGCCGGCCGCGCCGACGTGCCATTGGCCGCCGACGACCCGCATCTTGGACACGTTCTTGATGCCCGAACCTGCGAAGTCGAGTTGCCCGATCACCGTGTCTTGCTTGAGCTTGCGCAACGCGTCGGCGACAGCCTTCGGGTCTTTCGGATTGCCGCTGGCCTTGAGCGCCGCGATGCCGGTTTCGAACAGAGCGTGAACGACGCCGAGCGGCTGGGTCCATTCCTTCTTCGTCGCCGACTGGTAGGTATCGGCAAGCTGGCGCGCGGTCTGGCCGGTCAGGCTGGAGCGGAAGGGGTGGGCGGGCGTCCACCAGATCTCGGTGGACATGCCTTCGGCCTGCGGGCCCAGTGCTGCCACGCCGCCGGGGAAGAGCAGCGCCTTGGCGACGGTGGCTACCTTCGGCTTGAAGCCCATCTGCGACGACTGCTTCAGGAAACTCGCCCATTCCGGCGGGCCGAACAGGCCTGTGACGATCTCTACGTTCTCCTTCTTGAAGGCCTGGATGTAGCTGGAGAAATCGTCCGCGCCCACCGGGTACTTGCCGATGTCGACGACCTTGTAGCCGGCCTTGCTGAACTGCCCCGGCATCCCGAGCTTGAGGTCGCCCATGGCATTCCCGGGGAGGTCGTTGCTGAACACGCTGCCGACGACCTTGTTCGTCGGCTGGCCGTTCCAGATGTCGAGGTAGACGTTGCCGATGTCGTCGATGCCCCAGAAGAAATGGAAGGCGCTCTTGAAACCCTTGCCCGGGTCGCTCTTCATCGGGAACATCCAGGCCTGCCACGGTGTCATGGTGGACACGCTCGGCACGCCGTTGAGTTCGCATTGCTGCGACACGCCGACCACTGTGAGCGCGCCTTGCGACAGCATGAGGTCGACCCCGTCCTTGTTGATCAGCTCGGCGGCGAGGTTGGACGCCCGGTCCTCCCGGCTCTGGTCGTCGCGCGAAAGAATCTCGACCTTGTAGGTCTTGCCACCGATCGTGAGGCCGCGCGCGACCGCCTTGCGCACCTCCTGCAGTATGAATTCATCGGCTTCCGCGAAGGGTGCGAAGGGCCCGGTCTTCGGGCTGACGTAGCCGATGCGCACGACCTCATCGGCCGCGAAGGCGGCATCGGCTCCGAAGCCGGCCACTGCCGCTGCCGCAGCGGATCGCTTCAGGAATGTGCGACGTGATGCATCGGTCGGTGGAAGTTGAAGCTGGCTGAGTTTCATGGTGTCCCTGTGAGTGTTTTGCAGAGGAAGAATGAGCGCCGCACGGCAAGACCGTGTGGATGGGAGAGCGTAGGAGCAGCGACTGCGCGTGGCTTGGCTGGATGCGGCGCGAAACTTGATCCGCAGCGCTACGAGAGAGCGCGACTGGGGATAACCCCCGTGCAGGTAGAGAGGCCGCACGATACCTTTGCCTGGTCCATTTTTTGCGTGGACGAGCCGGTTCACAAAGAGTTCGCCGCCATGTACGCCCCCGCCATTCCCGCGCCTGAAGGCGCGTTCCGCCCGCTGCGACAGCGGCTGAGCACTGCCACGGTCCCGACGCGCGAACGCCTCGACTACTGGATGGAGACCGTGGGCTCGCTGTACTGTCACCTCGAGTGCGACCCGCCTGAAAACGAAACCATATTTGGCGACATTCAGTTCAGCCGGATCGGCGAGCTGCATTTCACGCAGCTCAGATCCAATGGGCGGCGCGTCTGGCGCACGCCCGCACGTATTCGTGCCGACAACGAGGACCATTGCCTCGTGATCATCCAGCGGCAGGGCAATGCGGTGGTGCGGCAGGATGGTCGCGAGGCGCTGGTTCGTCCCGGGGATTTCGTGCTCAACGATTGCACGCGTCCCTACGAACTGTTGTTCGACGAGGCCGGCCACGAGGTATGCGTGCTACGGCTCGCACGCGCGCAACTCGAGACTCACGTCGGGAATCTGGAGGAACTCACCGCGACAACGGTTCGCCGCGAAGAGGCCCCGGGGCAGCTACTGCTGTCGATGGTGGACACGCTGCAGCGGGACGTCGAACGGCTGCACCCGTCGTCGGCCCTCGGCGTTTCGGAAGGAATCGCCAGCATCATCGCGGCCGGCCTGCGCGGCCTTCCTGGTGCCAATGTCCGCAAGCCTTCCAGTCTTGCGGCGTATCACCTGTCGCGCATCAAGGCCCATGTTCAGCAGCACCTTCGCGACCCGGCGCTTTCGGTCGCGTCGGTCGTGGCGGCCGTGAATCTGTCGCCCGACCATGTGTGCAGACTGTTTCGCAGCGAACCTGTTTCGTTGTCGCGACTCATCTGGCAACAACGCCTGGATGCGTGCCGCCGCGAACTCGCCGACACCAGGTCGGCGGCGCGAAGCATCAGCGACATTGCGTTCTCCTGGGGTTTCAACGATGCCGCGCATTTCAGCCACACGTTCCGCAAGCATGTGGGCGTGTCGGCGCGCGAATGGCGCAGCCAGGCGCTCGAACTCGGGCGGGACTCGACGCAGATCGGTAGATGAGACGGCCAGGCGTCGATCAGAAGATCTTGACCGCGCGGAGATTGAGGCGTCCCTTCTCCTTCAACCCGTTCTCGACCGAAATGTCCTTGCCCAGTTGAGCCTGCAGCTGAAGTGTCGGATTCAGGAAGTGCGTGGCAGTCAGGCGCGCGTACTGCGTCTTCAACCTGTCGTCCTGCGCCACGCCGTTCAGCTTGGTTTCGCCGCCCCAGTAGTAGCCATAGCCGGCGGAGAGCGATGTTGCGGGCGAGAGGTTGTAGCGCAGGTGGGCCTGGGCTTCGAACCGCGGGTCCTGCTTCAGCGTGGCATTGGTCGGGCCTGCGTTGCTGTTCTTTCCGTGCAGGAGCACATCGCCAACGACGTCCAATGCCCAGCTTTCATTGAAGTGCTTGACGTAGGCCAACTGCAGCAAGAGCTTCCAGCGATTCTCGCCGAGGTTCAGCGGCCTGTTGCTGTCGTAGTTGCCGGTCGGCAGATAGACGAAGGTGCCGATGCTGAAAGCGTCGCGGGTCGTGGGGTCGAGAAGGAATTTGACCGGTGCGCCGAGTATCAGGTCTGCCGTGCCGCGCGCGCCGCCGAGCACCCTCCCTGCGGCACCGCCCTTGAGTTCGCCGAAAGGCAGGATCGCCTGCGGATCGATGAAGACGCTGGGCGACAACTCCACGGGACGGATGTAGCGGACGATGCCGATATCCGACTTGAGTGCGAAATCGCTTGCGACCTTCTTTCCGTTGACGTAGCTCTCCGAACGTTCAGCGTGCTGGTAGTAGATCGGCATGATGTTCACGCCGGCCGGGTAGACCTCGTAGTCGCCGGCCGTGACTTCGAGTGCCATGGCCGAATGCGCGGCGACGGTGGCGGCGATGAATGCGAGCGCATGTGCGGAGCGCGCACGGGCAAAGCCCGTGGCTCCTTGTTTTTTCCCTGACATGAAATCTCCCTTGTTGTGGACAGCTTTTTTTGATCGACAGGGCGGGCCGTGGGCAGCCGCGCGCGTCAGGCGTGCGTCAATGCATTGAGCAGGCCGGTTTGGGGATGGCAGTTGATGTATTCGTACTCCTGTTCGTCCGGTTTGAGCACCGAAACCTCGTGGTAGACGCGCAGCTTCAGCTGGAACTGAAGCTCTTGGACAATGCGCATGAACGTGCCGAAGATGGCCACATGCGTGGGATGCGACTCGGACCAGCGCTCCATGTCGCTGAGCGAGCGCCACAGGCTCAGGCCGAAGGTCTTTTGAACGGATTGGCCTGCCGCGTCGATATGGGTCATGTACCGGTTCGAGTAGCAGCCGATCGAAGTGCCCTTGTCACGCAGGAAGTTCATGCCTTCGCGCAGAACCGGCTCCATGTCCTGCAGATAGAGCTCGCGCTCCTTGCCTTCGGTTTCCGTCCATTCCTGGCCGGAGCGGATGATCGCGACGTTGTCATGGCCGGCAACTTGCACGCGTTTGCCATGTGCGGGCGAGCTGCCAACCACGCGCAGGCTGCCGACCGGCGCGAGGGCGTCCGTCTGGGCCAGCGGAATGCGGTCGCGGGCGGAGCCCCAGTAGCCGTGCTCCTGGATGTCGCCGCTCATGCCTCCCATGACCACGCCGATGCCTTCGAGCCGGTCGGGCGTGTTGAACATGGTTTCGTAGTGCTCGACGCGAGGCGACACGATCTCGCGGAAGTAACCGATGCCATCCTCCAGGCGTTCGTCGGATGCCCACCATGCGCCGACGTTCGGCAGGTTGCGCCAGCGTGCGAACCCGGCGGGGCTGTCCCAATAGGCGATGGCCAGCATGTTGTCGTAGCCCTGCGCGTCGACGAAATGGGCCAGGTCGTGATGCAGGGGCCCGTCGATTTGTTTGAACGCTTCGGTGATCTTCGCCAGCGCTGCGCAGGCCTTGCCGTGCATTTCCCTGCCGTGCGATTGCACGCCGAAGTAGCCCATCACGACCTGCTCGACAGAGGCCGACGCGCGCGCGCTCCAGCACGGGTACGGGGGTGCGTAGTCGTCCTCGACGCGGCGGTTGCGCGTGCGCGGGCAAACAAGGTGGGACGCGATCGATGATTCCATGATCAGTTCCTTGAGGCGTTCAGGTGGACGGCGCTTCTGCCGAGGCGGCTTCGGCTGGTGGAGTGGCTTCCGCCGCATCGGTCGCAGGCGACTGGTGGATGACCACGGCTTCCCGGCGGGTCTTGTTCAACAGCAGTTGCGTCACGTCGGGCCGCGAGTAGTGCCCGCTCGGGTCGGCGGCGGCCTTGGCCAGGGCAATCACTCCGAGGTCGATGTCGGCGACGACGAATCCTTCTTCGTTTTCGGCAAGGGGTGAGCCGAGCGGCGAGCCATCGGGGCCGTAGATTCGCGCGAAGCCGCCGCCTGCGAGCAGCAACTGCTTCTTCATGGGGTCGGTGCACAGCAGCTCGACCATCGCGCTCGACACCGTTGCGCAGGGTGCGATCACGAAACATTGGCCTTCGGCCGCATAGAGCTGACTGGCGCCGTTGTTGACCTCCGGGCCGAGCGCATAGGCGCCTCCGCGGTAGAGCGAAAAGCTGGGCCAGGCGGCGCAATGAATCTGTTCGTTCTGCGAGTACATGGCGTACTTGCTCAGCGGCTGCAGGTGCTCCCAGCAGCACAGCGACCCAATGTTGCCGATCGCCGTTTCGCACACCGTGAGGTCGGAACCGTCGCCTTCGCCGAACACCGTGCGTTCCACATGCGTAGGCTTGAGCTTTCGGCGCGTTTGCACCGTGTTGCCCTTGTCGTCGATCAGCAGCTGTGCGATGTACAGGCTGCCGGCCGCTTTCTCGCTGAAGCCGATCGACACCCAGATCTTGTTCTTGCGCGCGGCGTCCTTGATGCGTTCGAACTCCGGCGATCCGATCACGAGAGAGTTGTCGTGATAACGCTGCACGAACTGCATGCCCCAGGCCGGCGAATCCAGCCAGATCCACCAGGGATACCCCGGCAGCCAGGTCTCGGGGAAGGCCAGCAGCTGGATGCCTTCCTTTGCTGCGCTGCCCATCAGGTCGATGGTCTTGTCGATCGTTGCGTCGAGATCGAGGAACACGGGGGCGGCCTGAACCGCGGCCACTCGCAGTCGAGGGTGGGTTTTTTGGGGCATGGAGATCTCCGGTGGTACGAGCGCGGCGCTCGGGTGTTGGGGCTACTCCCCGCCTTGCGTGCGGGCTGGGTCAAGACTAGGGCGGCTGCAGCCTTCGGGCTTGTCCAGGCTTTGCAGCGTTCTTGTCCAAGAGTCGCTGGTCATCGGATTTCGCTTCCGGTGCGCGCGCATCCGACCCAAAATTGCGGCCTGATCGCCATGAGCCAACTCCTCTCCACCGATGCGGTACCCCGCCAGGATCGCCTCGCGTACTGGACGGACATGATCTGCAACGTTTACGTGCAGCTCGGCTGCGACCCGGTGGCCGACGACAACTTCACGGGCCACATCCTCAATCACAAGCTGCCGAGCCTCGAGCTCTCCGTGGTGCGTTCGGGTGCTCAGAACGTTCGGCGCACGGTCGGGCATATCTCGCGCTCCACGGACGATTTCTTCCTTGTCAGCATCCAGACGGCCGGCAACGGCATGGTGCGGCAGGACGGGCGCGCTGCCATTCTCAAACCCGGCGACTTCGCGCTGTACGACAGCACGCGCCCGTACGAGCTGCTGTTTCGAGAAGGCTTCGAGCAGATCGTGCTCAAGCTTCCCGGCGAGCGGCTGCGAGACAGGGTCCGCGAGACGCAGGCTTTGACGGCGACGACGGTCTCAGGCCGAGAGGGCGCCGGTCACCTGCTGATCGGGATGATCCGGACGTTGAAAGACGATGTAGACACGCTGCAGCCCGCATCCGCGCTGGCGGTTGCCAACGGTGTGCTGAACATTCTTGTCGCAGGCCTTCAGGCGCTGCCCCATGCGAGCCAGTCGGCGCCGACCGATCTGGCGAGCTATCACCTCGCGCGCATCAAGGCGCTGATCGACAGCCACCTGTCGGATCCGGCGCTGGGCGTAGCTTCCATCGCCGGCCGCATCGGGCTCTCCGCGGGCCATGTGCACCGGCTTTTCAAGGCGGAGGCCATCCCCCTGTCGCAATACATCTGGAGCCGGCGCCTGGAGGCCTGCAGCCGCGACCTGCTCGACCCGCGGCTGGCCGAAAAGTCAGTGAGCGCGATTGCCTACAGCCGCGGTTTCAACGACGCCGCCCATTTCAGTCGGGCGTTTCGCGAAAGATTCGGTTGCGCTCCGCGGGATTGGCGCCATGCGAACGACGCCGCCAGACGGAACTGAGCCTCAGAACCTCAAGGTGAGCAGGTGCGGCAAGCGCGGAATCGCGGTTGCCTCCTGCGTGACCATCGCTACTCGGTAGATGGTCAAGAGGCGCCGTTGATACAAGGTGATTTCATCGTACGGCCAGCACTCCACGTAGCGCGCCTGGTGTTCCGCGGCTGCTTTCCAATCCCCCAGTTCGAAGCGGTAGCGCGCCAGCACCATGATGCCGTTGGGATGCTCGGCGGTCCATGCGGGCGCTTCGTCGAGCCAGCCCTGCACTTCCTGGAGTGCCCGGTCTTCGCAGGCGAGCCAGGCGGCCGCGAGGCAGGCGTTGGATCGGACGACGCCGACCGAAGAGATCCTGAGCGTCTCGCGAAGCGCGCGCCAGGTCTCGACCCGGTCGCCCTGCGCATGGGCCAGCGCGGCGCGAAAGTATTCGGCGTAACCGTGCAGGCAAGTGCCTTCGTAGAAGCGTCGATTGGCCTCCATCTCGGCGATCAGATCGCGCGCAAGGTCGTAGCTGGCACCGGCAACGGCCATGCCGGCGTTCATGCTGATCGCAAAGCTGAGCCAGAAGTGCCGCAGCTCGCCGCCGAGCTCGCGCGCCGCGGCCATGCGCCGGAGGGCATCACCGACCCGACCCGCGCGCCAGCTCAGCCATGCGCCCGTCAACTGCGACAGGAACCGGCCGGCGCGCGATTGCTGCATCGGCGCCGATTCCAGCATGTCATACGCTGCCTCCGCAGCGGCTTGGTTTCCGGCGTAGCTTTGCACCGTCAACTGAAAAGCGAGCACGAGCGCGTACCGCACCGGCGTGCCGGCCAGGCGTGCGCAGTCGACGGCTTCGTCGATGGCGGCCGCGGCGTCGCGCATGCGACCGGCGTCGCGATGGACGATCGCGATCCTGTGCAGGGTGCGCGCGAGGTCCGCATGCCGCAGGTCGGGCGTGCGGCTCAGCTGCGCCGACCGGCGCAATGCATCGAGGGCCTGTTCCGCGTCGCCGCACAGATGTGCGATGACGCCCTCCTGGCGAAGGCATTGCGCCACCAGGCGGTCGCAGTCGCCTCCCTGCGCGACCGCAAGAATGCGGCGCCAGATGCTTTGCGCGAGTTCGAACTCGCGGTCCGTGATCGCCAGCTCGGAGCGCTCCAGCAAGACCGTCGCCGTGAGCGGGTCGTCGCCTTCGCGTTCGACCAGTTCGAGCGCCCTGTGGATCAGCGTGCGTGCGAGTTCGTTGTTGCCGAGCGCCCGGCAGTACGAGGACAGCGAGCGCAACACGCGGGCTTGCGCCACGACGTCGGCGGACTCTGCTGCGAGAGCCAGCACCCGCAATGCTTTCGAATGAGTTTCCGGATGCTCGATCGCCGCAAGACTTTCGACATGCTCGACATCCATCTCGAGCGCGTGCGGCTCCGCGACCACACACACCTGAAGGTAGTCTTGCGCCATCTGGTAGCGCTGCTCCCTGGCTGCGCGCATGGCGCGAGCGAATGCTTCGCTCGTGAACGTGTCTGCGCCGGCTGGCAACGAGAGGCGGGCCGAATCGTGCGTCGCCAGCGAGTGACCGAGCTTCCGGCCGAGACCGATGGTCAGCTGGGTGAGATCGAAGCCGCAGACCTGGCCGGAATCGCAAAGCCGCAACTCGCAATGCAGCTGATAGCGCAGCTCGAAGCCGTCGTCGCGGGCGTATACCTGGACCAGGATCACTGCCTGCGTACCGATCGCCGAGACCTGCTCGATGGCGCTTGCGACCGGCGGGTCGCCGGCGCTTCCTTTGAGCGCTGTGACCACGTCGATGAGAGGCGTCACGGCGAGCCCCTCTTGCGCGTCGAGCTCCCGATTCAGCAGCGCTGCCAAACCGAACTCGACCCAGACCAGTTCGTCGTTTCCCGTCAAGTTGTGGAAGGGCAATGCGGCGACCGTCAGCGCCTGCCTGCGACGCGCGCCGTGGCGCGGAAGCTCGCGCGCCGCGGTGGGCCGGGACGAGCTCACCTTCCCTACGAACCTGTAGCCGGCGCGAGGCAGGGTCCTGATGATCGGCGATTCCGGATCGACATCGCCGATGACCCGGCGTGCCTTCATGACGCAACGCCCGATCACGGAGTCCGACACGTGCTCGGTTCTCCACACGTGGTGCAGGAGCTCGTCGCGGGAGACGACGCGGTCGCGGCGCTGCACCAGGTAGAGCAAGAGGTCGAAGACGCGCGGCTGGACGCGTTGAATCGCGCCGGCGACGACGAGCTCCCGCTGTTCAATCCATAGTTCGCAGTTGGCGAATTTCAATGCAGAAGGGCAGGAGGCACCGGATCCCGGCGCCATGAAAAACGACTGCGAATGCTGCGTCCCGACCAACATGGAGATTGACATGACCCATAACCTGAAAGAAGTCATTACGTGCCGCGCTGAAGGTGTTTGCCCTCATTGATGGGCAGGTTAGCTTGGCATCGGGATGAAGGCCGTCGGGCGCGACAATTCATCAGGTTGTGCATGCGGGGTGTATCGCCGTACTGCCGAGTGTCCGCTCGGCCCGCGCAACGTGCGATCGCGTCACGACGACGTCACGCGGATCTCTCAGGCTAGAGCTTCCATGGCCGGCCGTCGCGCAGCCGCGAGATTGCAGCTCGCGGGCGACCTTTCAAAGGAGTAGCAGCGCGCAACGATTTCCGCCCGGCGCGCGGTATCGAACTCACGCCAGCAGACATCTGGCGCCGGCGAGACAATTCAGCCTGCCCGAACGTTGATCGGGCCCCCATCCTGGATCCGGTCTTCGCTTCATGTCATCCACGCCCGCCACGTCCGAGCCCTCAACTCCTGCCGGCTTTTCCCTCAAGCGGATCGCCCTCCCTGCTTTCGGTCCCTCGCTGCTGTTCGGATTGGGCGAAGGCGCCATCCTTCCCATCGTGCCGTTGGTGGCGCGAGATCTCGGCGCCTCCGTGCCGATGGCCGCGATGATGGTGGCCCTCATCAGCATCGGCTCGCTGCTCAGCAACATCCCGGCGTCGCTGATCACGATGCGCTGGGGCGAGCGCTGGGCCATCGTCGCCGCGGGTATCTGGAGCGCGCTCGGAATGGTCATCTGCGTGAGTACCACGCACCTGGGCGTGTTCGCCGCGGGTTGCGTCATGGTGGGCATGTCGCAGGCGGTCTACAGCCTGGCGCGACAGAGCTACCTGACGGAGGCCGTTCCCGTCATGTATCGCGCGAGAGCGCTGTCGACGCTGGGCGGGGTCATGCGCATCGGCATGTTCGTCGGCCCCTTTCTCGCGGCAGCGGCGGTCCACTTGCTCGGGCTCTCGGCTGCATTCGGCGTAGGCATCGTCGCGGTGACGTGTGCCGCCGCCATCGGTGCGCGTATCACCGATCTGGAGGGCCCGCCACTGCCTGCCGGGCAGACCGCCCCCGCCTCCGTCACGGTGATCTCGACCTTGAAGGATCACCGCCGCGTTTTTCTCACCTTGGGTGTGGGCGTGTTGCTGGTCAGCGCCGTGCGTGCATCGCGGCAAGCCGTCATCCCGCTGTGGGCAGATCACCTGGCGCTGGCGCCCGCAGTGGCTTCCCTGATCTACGGACTGTCGGGCGGCATCGACATGCTGGTGTTCTACCCGGCTGGCAAGGTGATGGACCAGAAGGGAAGGCGTTGGGTCGCGGTTCCCTCGATGCTCATCATGGGCGCGGCGCTGCTGCTGATGCCGTTGAGCTTCGGGTTCGTGACGCTGCTGCTCGCGGCGCTCGCGATCGGCTTCGGCAACGGCATCGGTTCGGGGATGAACATGACCCTCGGCGCAGACCATTCGCCGCACCACGGAAGGCCTCATTTCCTCGGCGTGTGGCGCCTCATGTCGGACATCGGCTCCTCGTGCGGCCCGGCACTGCTGTCGTTCCTCGCGGGTACCATGTCGCTGGCCGCAGGCATCGCCTCCACGGGACTGATCGCGATTGCGGCAGCGGGGATCCTTGCCTATTGGATCCCGCGCAGCAAACAAGGAGACGGCAGATGACAGAGGTGACCTGGACAGGCGGTACCCCGCATTGGACGAAGAAAGGCGACATCAAGCTCTTTCTTTGGGAGAAAAAAGCCTCCCCGCACGTTCCGCACGCGGGCACTATTTTGTTTGTGCACGGTTCGTCCATGGCATCGCAACCGACCTTCGACCTGGCAGTACCGGGCCGGCCGTTCGCTTCGGCCATGGATTGGTTCGCGGCGCAGGGGTTCGACACCTGGACCATGGACAACGAAGGTTACGGCCGCTCCGACAAGGACCGGCCGATCAATTTCGACATCAGCAACGGCGCGGACGATCTGGCCGCCGGCAGCCAGTACATCCTGGAGCGAAGCAAGGACAAGGCCCTGCTGATGTACGGCATCTCCTCGGGCGCGCTGAAGGCGGCGCTGTTCACCGAGCGTTTTCCCGAGCGGGTGGCCAAGCTTTCGCTCGATGCCTTCGTATGGACCGGCGAAGGCAGCCCGACCCTGGAGCAACGCAAGAAAAAGCTGCCGGAATTCATCGCCAAGAACCGGCGCCCCATCGACCGTGCCTTCGTGCACAGCATCTTCCAGCGGGACCATCCCGGCACGGCGGATGAGGTCACGATCAATGCCTTCGCCGACGCCATCCTGACGCTCGACGACTCGATGCCTACGGGCACCTACGTCGACATGTGTTCACGCCTGCCGCTGGTCGATCCGAAAAAGATCACCGTACCGACGATCATCCTGCGTGGCGAACACGACGGCATCGCGTCGATCGACGACCTCATCGACTTCTTCAAGCTGCTGCCCAACATGAACAAGCAGTTCAGCGTGATGGCGGGGATCTCGCATGCGAGTTTCCAGCAGAAGAACTACATGATGGTCTATCAGATCCTGCATAGCTTCTTTACCATGCCAGAGCCTTTCTACAGAGGGTAGCGTCATGAAGTTCATCGCGAAAGCCGTCGCCATGGCAGCCTTGCTGTCTGCAACGGGGGGAAGCGTGCTGGCGCAAACTGCCGCCTCCGGCTACCCCACTCGGCCCATCAAGATGATCGTTCCATTTGCGGCAGGCGGCTTCACCGACGTGGTCGCAAGAATTCTCGGTCTCAAGCTCTCGGCGGCAATGGGCCAACCGGTGGTCATCGAGAACAAGGCGGGCGCAGGCTCTGTCATCGGCACCGACTTCGTGGCCAAGGCGCCGCCCGACGGCTACACGCTGGTCATGGTCTCGACGACGCATGTGATCAGCCCGTGGATCTACAAGTCCATGCCCTATGACCCGATCAAGAGCTTCACGGTCGTCTCCAAGCTGGTCGACTCGGCGTATGTGCTGCTTGTCAATCCCAAAGTGCCGGCACAGGATGTGAAGGAGCTGGTGGCCTTGGCGAAGTCGGCGCCGGAGACGATTCACTATGCGTCTTCGGGCAACGGCAGCTCGCAGCACCTCATGGGTGGTCTTTTCGCATCGATGACCGGCGCACCACTCAAGCACGTGCCCTACCGCGGCAGCGGGGGCGCCCTGAACGACCTGGTCGCGGGCACGGTGGAAACCGGCTTTGCCGGCGTGCCGAACGCCCTCTCGCAGGTGCCGCAGGGCCGGCTCAAGGCGTTCGCGGTGACCACTGCCAAGCGCACAGCGCAATTGCCTGATGTTCCGACGATGCAGGAAGCAGGCGTGCCCGGCTACGAAGCCTCGGTGTGGCTGGCCCTGCTGGGGCCCGCCGGCATGCCGAAGGAGATCGTGGCCAGGCTCAACATGGAGGTGGCGAAAGTGATGGCGACGCCGGAAGCGAAGAAAGCTTTCTACGACGCCGGCGTCGAGCCGACGCCTTCCACGCCTGAAGCCATGTCCGACTACATGACCACGGAATTGGACCGCTGGGGCAAGGTGGTGAAAGACATCGGCATCAAGGTGGAGTAGCGGCGCAGCGCCGGCTGAACGTTGCGCTTGTCAGGCGCCCCGAAATCCTATGACTTGGGCAGGAGCCGCTGGATGCGCTGGCGCAGCAGCGCGGGCGGCGTGCGCATCTGCATGACCTCGATGCAGCGCTCGAGCCGGCCGTTGCGATCGAAGAGGCGTTCGATCGCCCGGCGCAAGTCGGCGTCGATGCTCTCGCCATAGGCCGTCATCGCGCGTTCTCGGGCTTGACGCATCAGTTGAGGCTTGGGCTGCATCATGGCCAGATCGATCAGGTCGCGACTGAAGACGCTGTCGTCCATCCAGCGGTCGGAATTGGCCAGCAGCTTGGTCGCCGCCATGTCGAGCGGCGTCAGCGTGGCCACGCCGCACAGCGTGTCCTGCGCCGTGGGCGGCAGCAGCTTCAGCCTGGCCTCCAGCACGATCTCAAACTTGATGGCGGTACCCTCGGACTCGATGATCGTGCGTATGCCGTACTGGTCCGCGCGCACCTCGCGTGCCTGCGTCAGGGCTGCGCCCTCGCGGGCAAGGGCGCGGATGCCATCGGCACCGGTGAGCTGCTGCCGGAGCTGCCGGTAGTTGGCGATATCGGAGACCAGAAAGTCGATGTCGATCGATTCGCGGTATTCGCCATAGCGCAGCGCCATTGCCGTGCCGCCGCCGAAGAGGCAATTGGCCGCGCGCAGGACGTCGCCGTCGAGCGCTGCAAGTACGTGTCCGATGCGGCGGTGGTGCTCACGCTCAAACAAGCAGGTGCCCCTTGCCATGGACACGGATCAGCGTGTCGAGCAGCTGGCGCTCGTGCGGCTCCCATGCCGTCTCGCCCCGATGACGCCAGTTGCGCTCGTAGATTTCCAGGGCTTCCCTCGGGTCGAGCATCGTGTCCTCCGGCAATTGCCAGGCCAGGGCCCGCAGGCGCGGATAGTCGCCGACGCGAACCGGGCCGCCGATGCCCGCGCGCACTTCGGCGCCAGTCGCCACCTCGGCAGGCGCGTCTACGACGGCCGCACTGGCGCCCGGCGTCGTGAACTCAATTTGCAGACCCAGCGCCGCAAGAGCGTTTGCATAGGCACCCATCGTGACGGAGGGTTCGCCGCGTTCGATCCGGTCCAGGGTGACGCGGGACATGCCCGCTGTGTCGGCAGTGATCTGTGCGCTGACACCCAGCGCCTTGCGCCGTGCACGGATGCATGCGCCCAGGCTGCGAAGCCGCGCAGCGACTTGAGGGCGTTGAACTGGGGCAGCAGATGGCATGTATCTCATTGTAGGCAAAAAAACAAATTTTGTCTATAATGAGATACGCTGCGGGCGCGAAGCGCCAAACATTTGCTCAGCTGCAGTTATCAGGGCATCAGGCGCTTCAGGTCGCGCAGCGTGATTGAGCCGTTGTCCAAAGCGATGATCTCTTCCTTGCGCCACCTCTTGAGCATTCGCGTCACCGTCACTCGGGACGTCCCGGTCATCGATGCGATCTGCTCGTGCGTCAACCGAATCTTGATCCTGGTGCCGGTCGGTCCTTCTTCGCCGTACAGATCGGCGAGCCGACGCAAGAGTTCTGCGAGGCGCCCTTCCGGAGCCTGCGATGCGAGGCGCTCCACTCGCACCGCAACCACACGTTGCTTGACGCAGGCAATGCGCAGCAGTGCAACTGCAAACTCTGGGTCCTGACGAAATGCCTCGCTCAGATTGTTGGCGTCGAACTCGACCGCCTCGACTTTTTCTACGGCGCACGCGGCAGAGAAGCGCGGCCCCATGTCGAACGCGGCCGCTTCTCCGCACACGGACCAGCGGCCCATGATCTCCAGAATGAATTCGTTTCCCTCGCTGGATACCACGCTGACTTGAACACGGCCGCTCAGCAGAAAGTAGAAGTGGCTGTCAATCTCCCCTTGCCGGTAGAGGTACGTTCCCTTCTCGAATACGCGCCGCTGCCCGAACTGGGTGGCGCGGATCAACGGGCCGGCCAGTGGGTACTCGAGAAACCAGGTCTCTGTCGGCTGTCGCATGGGAAGAGGTGGTTGTAGCTGCTCCGACATCATGCAGCGGTTGCGGCCATCGGTGAAAGTCGACGTCCGAAGGCTGCCTCCAACTGGCCGGACGCATGCAATACGAGAGCGTCCTCCATGCGCCGGCCCACCACTTGCACGCCCATGGGTGCAAGATCCTCCGAGTCGAAGAATGGCACCGAAGCCGCCGGGCAGTGCGCCAGATTGAGAGCCGGGGTGTACGGGTTCCACTCGAACCAATCGCCATCGCCGCTCGGTGCGATCCGGCCTGCGGGGAACGGCGTAATGGGAAGCGTCGGCGAGATGGCCAGATCGACGGAGGCGAAGAACTCACCCAGGGCAGCCAGCCCGGTCTCGCGGCGATGCAGTGCGACCATGTAGTCCCGCAGGCTGGTGGACCGCCAGTACTCGACATACGCGAGGATGCCGGGGTCGACGCGGGCCTCCGCTTCGCGACCGAAACCGTCGATGATGCAGCCCACCGCGCAGCGGTAGAGCGTCGCAGCCACCTCGGTCAACTCGGTGACGTCGAACGTGTGGTTGAGCACTCTGGCACCCACCGCCTCAAGGCGACGCTCTGCAGAACTGACCGCACGCTGCTCCAGCTTCGAAGGGCTGTGATTCCGACTCGACAAGCGCCCGACGCGCACCCCCGTCAACGACTTTGGATGGGAAATTTCGATCGGCGGCTGACACGAACTCCAATCGGCCGGGTCGGCCCCAACCGTCGAGGTCAATGCGTACTGCGCGTCGAGTACGGAACGCGTCATCACCCCGAGATGCGCTTGCTGAACGAATCCGAGCGGCGGTGCGATAGGAAGAGCGCCGAAGGTGGGCTTGAAGCCGAAAACCTGGCAGAAGGCGGCCGGAATTCGAACCGAACCACCGGCGTCCGAGCCGAACGCGATCGCGCCGCAACCTGCGGCCACGGCTGCCGCGGCACCGCCGCTGGATCCACCGGGCGTCCATTCGAGGTTCCATGGGTTGCGAGTCACCCCGTGCCGAGGACTGTCGGTGACCGCCTTCCAGGCGTACTCTGGCGTCGTCGTCTTGCCGAAGAGCACGGCACCTTGCGATTCCAGCCGTGCTGCCACGACCGAGGATTCGCGTTGCGCTTCGTCGCTGCAGAGATAGGAGCCCCGCAGCGTCGGCCAACCTTTGACAGTCATCGTGTCCTTGACGGAAATCGGCACTCCATCAAGCGGTCCGGCGGACGAGCCATCCTTCCATCGCCTCCACGATTCAGCGGCAGCGGCCACGGCACGCTGCCTGTCGAGCAGCACGAAGGCATTGACGCTTCCATTCACGCGTTCGCTATGGCGCAGAACGGCCTCGACAACGTCGACCGGGCTGAACAGCTGTGATCGATACCCTCGCAGCAGATCCGAGACGCCGAGCGAGTGCAGACCCGAATCTCCTTCGACCGCGGGCAGTGCATTGCTCATATGCGCGCTCCTGCTGGCAGCTCGACACCCAGCTGCTGGCGGCCGTAGAGCTCCACCGCGGGCTCGGTCTGCAGCAGGAAGTGCGATGCCATGCAATGAAGATCCCGGAAATGCTGCTCGACCGGGCCCTCCGGCAGCAGGCTGCCGCCGAGATTGCGCACGAGACGCATCGCACCGGCGACGGCCGTGTTCGCGACGGTCGGAGCGTCGGCGCGATAGCGCGTGCGCTGTTCCACCGTGAAGCGCTCGCCGCTTCGCGCCACCGACGCCATCTCCCTCACGTCGTTCATGAGAAGCGCGTAAGCCATGCCAATTTCGCTGGCCGCCTGGCCTGCCGCAAGGTGGGTGAAGTGATCGGCGCTTTGCTGCGCGCCGGTCGCCTTCAAGATCCGCTGGCCCACGACGTCTCTGTACGTGTCGAGCATTCCATAGGCGACGCCGACAACGGCCGCGGCGATCGACATCGCGAACAACGGGTTCAAGGGGAGACGCTTTGCAGGGGAAGCGGTGTCGTCGGCCTCGTCGGCGGCACGCTGAGCGGAGTTCCAGTTCAGGACGCGCCATGACGGGACGAACTCGTGGTCGAGATACACGTCCTTGCTGCCGGTGCCCTGCATGCCGCTGACACGCCAGCTGGCGTGGTCGATCCGAAAGCGCTCCTGCGGTACCAGCATCAGGTACTGCTCGATGCCCAGGCCGGTCTGCACGGGTGCCATGACGCACAGCCAAGTGGCAATGTCGACGCCCGATGCGTACTGCCACATGCCGTTCACGCGGTAACCGTCACCCTCAGGAACTGCCGTGACACCGCGCGCGACACCGCCGCTCAGCACGGGCACGATGGCATCGCATCCATCCACAAACACATCGGCCTGGGCGCGTTCGTCGAACAAGCCGACCAGCCAGGGATGCAGCCCGGCAAGGCTCAGGATCCAGGCCGTCGCGCTGTCACCTCGCGCGATCTCGCGCGTGACCTCCCAAAGGACCGCCGGATCCAGGCCGTAGCCGCCATGCTCCCGCGGCTGGCAGATCCGGAAGAAGCCGCGCTCCCTCAGCAGCGAAATCGCGCCGGCCGACAGACGCCTGTCACGGGCATGCTGGTCGCGCAGCTTGCGCAGCGGGCCGATGCATTCACGCGCCAGTGCGACCAGCGTCTCCGGCGTTGGCACGGGAGAGATCAGCCTCATGGCCGCTCTTCCTCCACGCTGAACACCACCTCGACTTCGAGCAGCCATTCGGGCGCGGCCAGGCCACTCACGACAACTGTGGTCATCGCGGGCCGGGCATCGCCCAGCCAGGCGGAACGTGCCTGCGCGAGCAAGGGAATCTGCGCCGCCTCCAGCACATAGGCGTTGATGCGCACGAGCGAATCGACGCCGACGCCATGGTGCGCGAGGAGGGCCGCCAGGTTTTTCATCACCTGCTCGGCCTGGCCCTTGAACTCGGGACTGATCGAGCCGTCTGGCGCGATCCCGAGCTGCCCCGAGGTGAATACGAGCCGGGACCCAGCGGGAACCTCGACCGTGTGGGAATAGATGTTCCTGTAGGGCGGTGCGACCGCGGACGGATTGCTTTTGCGTGGCATGTCTTCTCCTTAATGACACTCTTCCAGGAAGCGGTAGCGACCGTTCAGATACACGAGCGCTCCGCGCGGTTGATCGGGAAGGACCATCGACTTCACGTTGCCGTACACGACCGTGTGGTCGCCGACCTCGTGCGTTTCAGCCACTTCGCAGATCAGTGCGGCCAACGCTTCGCGAACGATCGGCTGCTCGTGATCGGCACACCAGCAGTCGGGCGATGTTCCTGTCTTGGCGCCGGCGTAGTAGGCCGACAGATCCATCTGATGCGCCGCAAGGAAGTTGACGCTGAACGCGCGCTGCCGCTTCACTGCCGCCAGGAGTCGGCTCTCGTTCTTCACGCCGAAGAGCAGCACGGGTGGATCGAGGCTGATCGAGGTGACCGAGTTCGCGGTGATGGCGCGAACCTCGGCGTCGACACCGACGGCGATGATGCTTACGCCGGTGGCGAATCGGCCCATGACCTTTCGGTATTGCTGCTGCGTGTTCATGACGACCTCCAAGTGAGCGGGTGCAGGCACTGTAGAAGCGGAGCCTTGGTCCAGTCTGTATAGCTCGATACCTCGTGTTCGAACCGAGCTACTGGGGACGACTTTGTTTGACCGGGAGGCGATCGAGCAAGCGCTCAATCGCTGAATCGGCGTCCGTTTCGGTTGCGAGAACAATGGACGTACTAAGTCGAACCCCGACACTGAGCCGCTCGATCACGAGTTCGAGGTCCTGCACCGACTTGACGATCAACCGAAGCAGGTAGCTGTCGTCACCCGTCACCTTGTGCACTTCCTGAACTTCAGGGCAACTGTCGAATGCCTTGAGCAACGCCGGGCCCTGGCTGGCGTCTGCAGCCACGCGCATGAACGCCTGCACGCCGAGGCCGAGCTTGGCCAGATCGAGACGTGCCGCGTAGCCCTTGATGACGCCCGCGTCTTCGAGCCTGCGCACACGTTCCGCGACCGCAGGGGCCGACAAGCCGACGCGCTCGGCGAGCACCTTGGTCTGGATGCGGCCGTCGCGAAGCAGGCAAAACATCAGCCGCCTGTCGATGTCGTCGATGATCATGGAGGAACTCAGTCGGAGTAGGCCGCTGCCTTGGCCGCGGCGTAGTCCGTCGCGCCGCCGAGATAGGCTTGGCTGAGGCGAGGATCGTTGATCAGGCCTGAGCTCGGTCCCTCGAGAACCAGGCGACCAATCTCCATCACGTAGCCGCGATCGGCCAGCGACAACGCCAGGCGCGCGTTCTGCTCGACGAGAAGAATCGTCATTCCTTCGTTGCGCAGGCGGCTGATGACTTCGAGGATCTCGCGCATGATCTTCGGCGCGAGACCCACCGACGGTTCGTCCAGCATCAGGAGTCGCGGCGACCCCATCAACGCGCGGCCGAGTGCGAGCATCTGCTGTTCGCCGCCCGACAGTGTCGACGCCAATTGGATTCGTCGCTCGGCGAGGATGGGGAAGAGTGTATAGACACGCTCCAAGGTCTTCGCGCCTGCGGCCTTCTGCCGGTAGCCTCCGAGGCGCAGGTTTGTCTCGACCGACAGAGATCCGAACAGCTCCCGGCGCTCGGGCACCAGGACCACGCCGCGCTCGACCAGTTGCTCTGGAGGCAGCCCCGTCAAGTTCTCGCCATCGAGCAGCACGCGCCCCGAGCGAACGGGGATCAGACCGGCGACGCCGTTCAGCAGCGTGGTTTTGCCCGCGCCATTGGCGCCCAGGATGGTCACGAGTTCGCCGGGACGCACCTGCAGACTGAGTTCGTCGATGACGAGGGCGCGGCCGTAGCCCAGAGTGATGTCCTCGAGCTGAAGCTGTGGCATGGGCTGAATTCCTTTCGAGTTCAGGTTCCGAGATAGGCGGCGATGACCTGTGGATCGGCTCGCACCTCGTCGGGCGTTCCCCTGGAGAGGTCTCGCCCCCGGTTCAGCACGATCAGGCGGTCGACACAGTTCATCACCAGGTCCATGTCGTGTTCGACGATGAGGACCGCGGTTCCCGAACGCCTCAGGCGATGGAGCAGCCCGACCAGCTTGAGCTTCTCACCCGTGCGCAGGCCGGCCGCGGGCTCGTCCAACAAGAGCAGGCGAGGGCGGCTCACGATCGCGCGCGCCACTTCGACGAGCCGGGCCTGGCCCATGGTCAGCAAGCTGGCCGGCACACCGGCCAGCGCCTCCAGCTCCACGATGCCGAGCGCGCGCCATGCCAGTGAAAAGGTCGCGGCTTCCTCATCGCGATCCAGGCCGGCCATGCCGGCAAAGATCCCGGATGCGCCTTGCTTGTAGGCACCGAGCGCGACGTTCTCGATCACCGACAGGTTGGGGACGAGCTTGACGTGCTGGAAGGTGCGGGCGACACCCAATTCAACGAGTTTCGAAAGCTTCGCCGGAAGGGCGAGGCCGTCGAGAAGCACCTGCCCGGCCGTCGGCTGAGTCAAGCCGGTGGCAATGTCGAAGGTGGTCGACTTGCCGGCGCCGTTGGGGCCGATCAACCCGACGATCTCACGGGCGCCGACCGAGAAGGACACATCCGCGAGCGCCTGCAAGCCACCGAACGACTTTCCGATCCCCGACAGCTGGAGCAAATGAGGCTTGTCGCCTACCGTTGCCGAAGGCGTCAACTCGGCACAGGCACCCGCATCCGGCTTGAGCGCCGTGAAGGTCGGCCAGAAGCGCACCAGTGCCGACCAGATACCGCCGGGCCACCTGAGCAGAACGCCGATGAGAATCGCACCGAAGACGACCATCTCGACGTGTCCGGGCAACCCCAACTTTCGAGCCAGGAAGTCTTGCAGGAAGATCTCGATCCCCATCACGGCGATCGCGCCGAGCACGGCGCCGAACGGACTGGCCGCACCACCCAGGATGCAGGCGATCAGCAGGTTGATGCTCGCCGGCAGGTTGAACGGCGAAGGGCTGACGAACTTGAAGTAGAAGGCGTAGAGGCCGCCGGCGAGCCCGGCCAGCGCGCCGGCGATCACGAAGACCCACAGCTTCAGGCGCGGCGTGTCGATGCCAACCACCTGCGCCATCTCGTCGCTGGCATTCAGCGCCGAGACGGCCCTGCCCATGCGCGAACTCTGGAAGCGCGCGAGCCCGCCGACGACGACGGCGACCAGCGCCCACACCAAGATGGCGAGAGACCGTTCGCTCGACAAGTCGAGAGGCCCGATCGCGAGCGCCGGGATCTGGCCGAAGCCCGATGCACCGCCGGTGACCGACGAGGCGCCGATCAGCGCCGTCGGTGTCGCGATGCCGATCGCCAGCGTCGCGAGCGGCAGGAAGTGGCCCTTCAAGCCCCGCGTCACGCTGCCGACGACGAGTGCGGCGAAGGCGGCCGCCGCGATCCCGGCGCACAACGCCAGCGGCGTCGGGAAGCCGTGATCACGGGCCAGGATGGCCGAGCCGTACGCGCCGATGCCCATGTAAGCCGCGTGCCCCAACGACACCTGGCCCGAGCTCAGCAGGAACGTGAGACCACTGGAGGCCAGCGCGGTGATGCCGACCGTGACCAGGAGCGTCAGGTAGTAGGGCGGCAACACGCCGGCCAGCATTGCCGCGACGAGGAACACCCCGCAGGCAGCCAGCAGCGCCGCTGGCTTGTTCGAGATGGAATGCTTCATGTCAATGCCCGTGGTCCTGGGGCGGCTTCACGGCATTGCGCCAGAGCAGAATTGGAATCACCAGCAGGAAGACGATCAGGTCACGCAAGGCGCTCGCGTGAAAAGCAGCGAACGACTCGATCGTTCCGACGAGCCCCACGCCGATCAGAGCGGTCGGATACGCGACGATGCCTCCGAGCGCCGCCCCGACGAACCCCTTCAGCCCGACGACGAATCCCATCTCGTAGTTGGCCGTGACCAGCGGCGCCAGCAGGAGACCGGAGAACGCACTGAAGGCGGCACCGACGGCAAAGCTCAATCGACCGGCCCAGCGCACGGGGATGCCGCACAACTGCGCGCCGACGCGATTGATCGCGACGGCCTGCAACGCCTGGCCGACAAGCGTGCGCTCCGAAAACAGGTACAAGGCAACCATGGCGGTGAGCGACAGCAGACAGATGCACAAGCTCTGGTAGGTCACGAACACGGGCCCGATCGTCACGCCGCCATCGGCAACCGGCGGAACCGATCGAGGCTCGGTACCCCACAGCATCGCGGCCGTGCCGTGCAGCACCATGTACACACCGACGCTGACGATGAGCAGCACGATCTGGGAAGCGTTCGGCGCCGGCTCGACCGAGACGCGATGGACGATGGGGCCGAGCGAGGCGGTGGTCGCGACCGATGCCAGGGCGGCAAGCCAGTACGAGCCTGTCGAGCGGTACGCCGCGTAGTTCATCGCCAGCACGCCGACGATCCACGCCGCGCGCATCGTCAGGAGGCGAATCTTCTCGGCGCGGCTGGTGTGTCGATTCAGCAGGTCGACGACGACGAATGCCGCCAGGGCCCCCACGACAGGCATGCACAGCGGCGGGAACACGCCTTGCAGCGCCGACGCGAAGGAGAGTGCGCCCAGCATGACGTACTCGCCCTGCGCGATGTTGACGACACGCGTCACCGTGTAGACGATGATCAGGCTGAGCGCGACGAGGCCGTAGACGGCCCCGCTGGTGATGCCGTCCGCCAGCAGGAAGAGTACGGTCTCCAAGGCGATTCATTCCTCGATCAGGACGAACTGACCGTTCTTGATCTGCGACAGGAACGTCGAGCGCTTGTCCAGCCCGAGGTGATCTTCCGCGCTGAGGTTGAAGATGCCGTTCACGCCGAGGTAGTCCTTGGTGCGTTCCAGCGAATCCTTGATGGCGATGCGCATGGCCGGCAGATCGTTCTGCCGGGTCCCGGCATCGACGGCACCGCGATACCCCTTGATCGAGAGCATGGCGGCATCCCACGCCTGACCCGAGAACAGGTCGACCTTGCCCTGGCCGTACACCGAGTCGTACAGCGCTGCGTATTCGGCCAGCGGGGCCCGAAGCGGGTTGCTCTTGGAAATTTGATCGTAGACGTTGAGTGCACCGACGCCGACGATCGCACCTTCGACGTTGTTCTTTCCGATGTCCACGAACGCCCGGATCGACGCGCCGGCGCCGTGATAGATCGGCCCCGTGTAGCCGACTCGCTTCAGTGCTTCATGCGCGAGGTTGGCCGAGGGTGGGATGGCATGGATGTAGACGGCGTCAGGCTGCAGTTGCCGGATCCGCAGGGCCTGCGGCGTGAAGTTGGTGTCCTGCCGCGCGAAACGCTCCGTCGCGACCAGCTCGACGCCTTCGGTCTTCGCGAGCGGCACCAGCTCCTTCAGCCCAGTCTCGCCATAGGAGTCCTCCAGGCCGAAGAACGCGACCTTCCTGATGCCTTGCCGCTTCATGTAGCCGACGGTCCGCTGCAGCATGAGCTTGTCGGACGTCGGCGTCTTGAAGCTGAAGGGACGCGTGCTGACCGGTTCGATGATCGCGGCCGAGGAGGCCATCGAAATCATCGTCACCTTCGCCGCGTTGATCGTGTCGACGATCGCGAGCGAACTGGGCGTCGTCGTGCAACAGATGACGACATGCGCGCGGTCCTCTTCGATCGCCTTGCGAACCAGGCTCACGGACTTGGCCGGGTCCGAGGCGTCGTCGTACTGAACGACGGTGACCTTGAACGGAAGCTTGGCCTTGGGAAGCCAGGTCTTCTGAAACAGCTCGATCGCGTTGCGCTCCGGTGCGCCGAGCGCCGATGCGGCGCCTGTAACGGCGACGATGGCCGCGATCCGCAGTTCGGGTTGCTCCTGTGCCGAGCCTCGAGAGGCCGAACCCAGCCCGAGAACGAGTGCGGCACACACGGCGAGGCCGCGTCGAGAGAAGGCAGTCATCGAATCTCCAGTCACCGTTGGTTGGTCTGGTTCGATTCTCATGACGGCGGCGTGACGCCGCTGTATCCCGTGATACTTGCCGCCGCGAAATCGGCTACGACGCCAGGACGCGGTCGTCTTCCATTTCGCGGTGAGTCGCGCGGCTGAACCTCGCCAGCAGACCTGCCACGTCCAGCCCCTTGCGCTCCGTACCGCGGACGTCCAGAACGACCTTCCCGGCGTCGAGCATCACGGTGCGATCGCCGAAGTCGAGAGCCTGTCGCATCGAGTGGGTGACCATCAATGTCGTCAGCCGCTTTTCGGTGACGATCTCGCTGGTCAGGCCCAGCACCAGTGCCGCGGTCCTCGGATCCAGCGCCGCAGTGTGCTCATCGAGCAGCAGCAGGCGAGACGAGCACAGCGCGGACATCAGCAGGCTGATGGCTTGCCGCTGACCGCCCGACAAGAGGCCGATCGGATCGCGCAGGCGCTTTTCAAGGCCCAGTCCGAGCCGCTCGAGTTGCGTCCGGAATCGCTGTCGAGCGGAACCATCGAGCGAGATCCGCAAGCCGCGAACGCGCCCTCGCTGCGCTGCCAGCGAGAGGTTCTCTTCGATCGTCAAGGTCGCACAGGTCCCGGCGAGCGGATCCTGAAAGACGCGCGAGATCCAGGGTGCACGTTGATGGCCGCTCAGATGCTCGACAGGTCGTCCATCGATGCGCACCGATCCGTCGGAAACTTCGGCCTCACCGGCGAGCACGCCGAGCAGTGTAGATTTTCCAGCACCGTTCGAACCGATGACGGTCACGAACTCACCGTCGTACAGCTTCAACGACAGACTGTCGAGGGCGCGCTTTTCCTGGATCGTTCCGGCGCCGAAGACGACGGACACTCGATCGATCTCGATCACTTCGCCTCCCCTGGTTTGCCTGCGCGCGACGTCGATCGCACGAGCCGCGTGGTGCGAAAGCGCAGCTGCGGCAAGACCATGGCAACAGCAACGAGGACGGCAGTGATCAGGCTGAGATCGGACGGCCGAAGCCCGATGGCGCCGCTGGACAGCGCGAACTGCACGGCAAGCCTGTAGAGCAGGGAGCCGATGACCGTTGCCAGTACCGCAAGCAAGAGACTGCGGCTGCGATGGAGTGTTTCCCCGAGGATGACGGATGCCAAGCCAACCACGATCGTGCCGATGCCGATCGTGACGTCGGCGAACGCGTTGGACTGCGCGAAGAGCGCACCGCTCAACGCGATGAGCGCGTTGCTCATGGCCAGCCCGACGTAGGTGGTCAAGTGGGTATTGACGCCGTTGGCGCTCGCCATTCGCGCATTGACGCCTGTGGCGCGCATGGCAAGGCCGAAGTCGGTGCACAGGAACCACCAGAGCAGCAGGCAGATCACCGCGGTGAGGGCTGCCAGGAGCGTCACTGTGCTCCACGGATAGGGGATCGGTCCGGCCTGCAGCCAACTGAAGACAGTGGCCTCGCCGAGCAGGGCGATATTCGGCTTGCCCATGATCCGCAGGTTGATCGAGAAGAGCGCGGTCATCGTCAGGATGCCGGCCAGCAGCCCGAGGATCTTGAAGCGCAGGGAAAGAACACCCGTCGTCAGTCCCGCGATGGCACCGGCAACGGTCGCCGTCGCGGTCGCCATGCTCGGGTTCCAGCCCGACGAGATCGCGGTCGCCGCGACGGCCGCGCCGAGAGGCAAGCTGCCGTCGGCGGTCAGATCCGGGAAGTTGAGAATGCGGAACGAGATGAATATCCCAAGCGCGACGAACCCGAAGACGAGCCCGAGCTCGATCGCCCCGGCGAATGCAACTTCGGTCATGCGCTCAGTTCTCGACCACGCGCTCGGCGCGCTTGAGAACCGACTCCGGCAACGTGATACCCAGCCGCTTCGCTGCGGCCGTGTTGACGATCAGATCCGTGCCGCTGCCGACTTTCCAAGGCACGGTTCCGGCGTCCTGTCCGCCGAGGATCTGTGCAACCAGCACCGCGGTTTGCCTGCCCAATTGGAAGTAGTCGAACCCTATTGTCGCGAGCGCGCCCTTCACGACACTCGGTTCGTCGGCGGCGAACACGGGGATCTTGGAACGTGTGGCGACGTCGATCACGGCGTCCAGGGCCGACGCTACCGCGTTGTCTTGCGGCACGTAGACCAGGTCTACCTTGCCGACAAGCGCGCGGGTCGCGGCGGGCACGTCCGCGCTGCGCTGCGCAGGCGATTCGATGACGTTGAAGCCCTGCAGCCTGGCTTGCCCCTTCAGCAAGTTCAGGCCGGCAATGCTGTTGGTCTCCCCGGGGCTGTAGACGACGCCCAGGTTTTTCGATCGAGGCAGCATCTCCCGGATCAGTGCCAGGTGATCGGCGACCGGCGCCATGTCCGAGATCCCGGTGACATTGGTCTTGCTCGCACCCGGTCCGGGCACGAGCTTCGCGCTGACCGGATCGGTGATCGCGGAGAAGACGACGGGCACGGTTCGCGTTGCGCTCACGACGGCCTGGGCCGATGCCGTGGAGATGGCCACGATGACGTTGGGCGCCGCACCGACGTATTGACGCGCGATCTGCGCCGCCACGGCCGGATTGCCTTGCGCCGTCTGGAACTCGAACCGCAGGTTCTTGCCGTCTTCGAAGCCTCTGGCGAGCAGTTCTTCCTTCAGGCCGTCCTTGACGGCATCGAGCGCCGGGTGCTCCACGATCGATGTGACCAACACGGTCTTGCGAGCGGCGGAAGTCTGTGCGTGGGACACGGAACAGGCGCCGAGAGCAGCGAGCAGAGCAATGGCGCAGATGCGCGCGGACGAAATCATGTTGTCTCCTTGTGAGTGCATCGACGGTGGCGGCGGGCCGCCCTGAACAATGAATGCTCGCAGCCGGCCTCGCGCTTCACCATGGGGCAACAAAGGCGAAACCCGGAATCGAGGAGCACTGAAGAATGCGGATCGCGAACTTCGCCTTCGCGCCACCATCGACCGTCGAACGGCGTCTCCATACGATCATCGTTTTCGCCGCTGATTCGAAACCGACACTGGAGCCATCCCATCATGAGCGCATCGTCAGAGAGCCCGAGCAAGGATCGCGTCGTCACCGACGGCTTTGCTTTCGTCGAGTTCACCACGAACGACCCCGAAGGCATGGGCACGCTGTTCAACCGACTGGGCTTCACGTTGGTCGGCCAAGCGGTCGGCAAGCAGGTCCGTCGCTATCGACAGCGCGACGCGGAATTCATCGTCAACGCCGAGCCGAACGGCTTTCTGGACGCCCACCGCGCAAGTGTGCGAGGGATCGGAATTCGCGTGAACGACGCGAACGCCGCGCTTCGCGCGGCCACGAATGGTGGTGCGCGCCTCGCATCGGAGCCGGATGTCGGTGCGTACGCGGTGAATGCCCAGGCCATCATGGGCATCGGCGACAGCCTGGTGTACTTTCTCGAAGGGTCGCTCGATAGGTTCTTCGAGCCTGTCTTGGCAGCGCGAGGTGTTTCCGAGAGCGACGCCATGATCATGGCTGTCGATCACACGTCGAACATCGTCCATCCGCAGAACCTCGATCGGTGGGCCGACTTCTACGCGTCGACCTTCGGGTTCGTGCAGAAGCAGTATCTGGACGTGAAGGGACAGCGCACGGGCATGCGGGCGCGGTCGATGGTGGCGCCGTGCGGGAAGCTTTCGATCCCGATCGCTGCCAGCGCGCATGACACCGAAGGCGCGCTGAATCAGAACGACGAGTTCATCCGCGACTATGGCGGAGAAGGCATCCAGCACATCGCGCTCTTGAGCGCTGACTTGGTCCAGACCATCGATGCGTTCGAGAGCGCGGGCATCCAGTTCATGGACGCACCGAGCCACGCCTACTACGAGGGGCTCGATCAGCGCATTCCCGGACACGGACTGCCTGTGCGGGACCTCGAGCGGCGCGGCCTCTTGGTCGACGGCAAGTCGGAGGGCCGCCTGCTGCTGCAACGTTTCACTCGACGCCAGATCGGACCGGTCTTCTTCGAGGTCATCGAGCGGCGAGGCGAAGACGGCTTCGGCGAGGGCAACTTCAAAGCGCTGTTCGAGGCGCAGGAGAAGGACCAGGCCCGCCGCGGGTCATTGAAGGCAACAGAAGCAAAGGCAGTTTGAGATGAGCAAGAGCATCGTTCAGGTACCCGACGGACATCCGGTCTTCGGCTCGACAGCGGTATTCGGCACGTTCAGGTACTCGCCGGCAGTGAAGGCCGGTGGCTTGGTTTTCGTGGCTGGCCAAGTGGGTCTGCGAGCGGACGGCACCATTCCAGAGACCGCGCAAGAGCAAGGCGATTGGGCGTTCAAGCGGCTGGGCGTCATCCTCGAAGCCGAGGGCCTCGGATTCGGCGACCTCGTCGAACTCGTCACCTACCACGTCGACATCGACAAGCAGTTGACCGACTTTCGTCAGATCAAGGATCGGTACATCAAGGAGGATTTTCCGGCTTGGACGATCCTCGGTGTGGCCGCCCTGGCACGTCCCACGCTCTTGGTCGAGATCCGTGCGGTCGCTGCTGTTCGAACCTAGGCTGGCCGCGCGCCTACGGCGCAATGGACGCATCAAGGCCCTTGGCCTGCCGTTTCGGCCTTTGCCTTCACGTGACGGCGGCTATTGCAGATAACCGGAAACGAGGCGCGTAGCCTCGTTGACGAGCATCCTGACCGCTTCATCCGAAAGCATCCGGAGTGCCGGTCGAGCTCCACCTTCGACGGGGCCAGCCGCACAACTATGCGGGAATGCCGACGCCGGAAGGCCGAGAGGCGCGAGAGACCATCCTCCGCACCCTCGCGCGAAGACTGGTGTGATCGTTGGCACGCCCCTCATTCTTCGGCCTCCACGTGGTAGGTCTGGATCGGCTCCGCCTTGCCCTTGACCATCGCCGGTGGCATGGGCCGCAGGCGAAACTGGTCATCGAGCGAGCGGCGAATGTCCTCTGTGATCAGCAGATCGACTTCGTACTTGCTGGTCAGTCCTTCGACCCGGGAGGCGACGTTGATCGGATCGCCCGTCACGCTGAACTTCGACAGGCCGGCGGTGCCGATCACGCCGGCCACCACCTCCCCGCCGTGAATGCCGATGCCGAAGCGCAGCTCAGGCAGGCCTTTCTCGCGCAATGTGGCGTTGTAGCGCGCCAGTTCCGCGCGCATTTCCAGTGCCGCCATGACGGCATCTCGCGCCTGCCAGGGGTTGGGCCCCATGGCGCCGAACAGGGCCAGCAGGCCGTCGCCCACGAACTCCGTGACATGGCCGTGATGATGGGTGATGGCAACCGTCATGTGGCGGAAGTAGTCGTTCAGGATGCTCACCGTGACATCGGGGTCGAGCCGGTCGCACAGGGCCGTGAAACCGCGCAGATCGGCAAACAACATCGTCACCTGGCGTCGCTCGGGCATGAAGGCGTCGCCGGTGTCGGTGAGCCGCTCCACGACATCGGCCGGCACGAAACGCTCGAACTGACGTTGCAATTGCTCCAGCTTGTCATCGGCGGCCAGCAGCAACGTCTCGAGTCGGTCGTTCTGGCGGCGGCCGCGCAGGACGAGCACTGCCAAGCCCGAAAGGGCGATGGCCCCGATCGCGGCAAGGATCCAGGCCAGCGTCGTCACGCCAACAGCATGGCCAGCCGGACGGTCCCGTTCGCCAGCGATGCCACGCCAATGGCTTCCAGCAGCGCGGAGTCGCCCAGGTCGGCACCGAGGGCACGCGTCTTTTGCTGGATCGACGAAGGTTCGTAGTACACCGTGTCGCGGGCCCAAGCCAGGAGGCCGGCTTCGCGCTGCGCCAACTGGGGGCAGCGAAGCGTCGCCATTGCGTTTTCGATTTCCGTGGGACCCAGTCCCTCTTCGTGCAGCAGTTGGGTCGCGGCGGCTTCGCAATGCGGGCAGCCGAGCGTGCGCGCGACCACGGCAAACATCAGCGCCTTTGCGCGGCGGCTCAGCACCCCAGACTGGAACGAGCCGTCGAGCGCCGCCTTCATGATGCGGCCTGCCCGCAGACCGGCAAGCGGGGCCAACACCACGCCAAAGGGACCGGCAGCCAACGCCGCCCGATCCAGCGCCGCCTCCACCGGCCTGCTCGGTGTGAACTTCTTCATCAACGGCATCGCGAACGCCAGCAGCCAACGAAACGGACCGTTCGCCATTCGTTCGAACTTCTGCTCCGGCGGGCAGGCCATCAGGGTGCTGACGCGGTTGTAGAAGCACCCGATCGAGATCGCGAAGGCGATCTCGCCGATTTGCGCCGAGGTGTAGCCACTCTTGAGCAGGGCGGCCCGCTCGGCTCCGGCCGGGCGTGGCCTCGATCGCGCCAGACTGCGGCAGAAGGCGATGTAGGCACGCTCCTTCTCGTCCAGCTCGGCCATCTGCGCATCGCGTTCGACCTGCTGTATGAAAGATTCGGAATAGCCCAGCACCTTCATGTAGGCGCGGTTTGCGCCATAGCAGTAGCGGCACGAATTCTCCTGTGCCGTGACCATGTTGCCGATGCGGTGCAGCCGCTCCGACAGGGCGATCGGTACGTAGTTCGTCGCTTCGTAGGCCGCCTCGCGCAGCCAAAGGCTGGGTGCGACCCGGCGGTCGACATCAAGGATCTGGGCGCCGCGACGCTTGAGTTCGGCTTCCCACTGCACATCGTGCGCCGCCGGCAGGACCGGGTCGCTCCACTGGATTTCCCTCAGCAACACAGCCATTGGCCACTCCATCCGAATCGGACGCCGTCCGCGCATACCCGCCCGCGTGTGGCATTGTCGGCCTTGTCAGTGCGGCTTCGTGCGCGCGGAAGCGCTTGCGGCACCGGCATCGGGCATCGGCCAAAATTGTTACCGGAGTTGTTACTTTCAACCGACGCGGTTACAACCCTCGCTTTGCCTTCGTTAATACCGCTTGGGGTCGCTCTTGCTTCCGAATGATTCGATCTATCGCTTCGACAACATCGAATTGCGCCCTTCCACCCGGCAACTGCTGGTGGAGGGCCAACCCGCCAACCTGGGGGCCCGCGCCTTCGATGTGCTTTCAGCCTTGATTGCTCACCGCGAGCGGATGCTGACCAAGAACGAACTGCTCGAGATGGTGTGGCCGAACCTGGTGGTGGAGGAAAACAACCTGCAGGTGCATGTGAGCGCGCTGCGCAAGCTGCTGGGGCCCAAGGCCATCGTCACGATTCCGGGCCGCGGCTATCGCTTCGCTGCCGCGCTGGACGCCCTGCCTGCTTCGGGCGCGCCCGCACCGAATCCCAGGGGCGCCCCCATGGCGGCACCCGCCGCCCGGGCCCTGCGCTCGGACACCGGCAACCTGCCTGCCCTGCTGCCCCCCTTGCTGGGCCGGGATGCCGAGTTGGCGATGCTGCGCGAGCTGGTGCTGCAGCATCGGCTGCTCGGCCTGCTGGGGCCAGGTGGCATCGGCAAGACCAGCCTGGCCCGCGCCGTCGCCCGCCAGGTGGCGCATGACTTCCCGGACGGCGCCTGGATGGTGGAACTGGCCTCCATCTCGGACCCGGCCGCATTGCCCGCCGCGGTGGCGCTGTCCCTGAACATCAACCTGCCCGGCCGGGCCGACGCGAGCGTCGAGCTGGCCGAACGCTTGCGCGGCCACGAACTGCTCGTGCTGGACAACTGCGAGCACCTGATCGAGCCCGTGGCTGCGCTCGTGGGCTACCTGCTCGAAGCCGTGCCCAACCTGCATGTCCTGGTCACGAGCCAGGAGCCCCTGAAGCTGGCCACCGAGCGGCCGGTCCGGCTCGGCGCCCTGGCGGTGCCGGACCATGCCGTCCTGGCCGATGCGGCGACGCATGGCGCGGTGGCCCTGTTCGTGGCCCGCGTCGGCGCCATGCAGCCGGGTTTCCGGCTCGACGAAGACAATCTGGACGCGGTGGTGAACATCTGCCGCGAGCTCGACGGCTTGCCGTTGGCGCTCGAACTCGCCGCCGCGCGCGTGCCGCTCCTTGGCGTGCAGGGCGTGCGGCAGCACCTGGCCCAGCGCCTGCATGTGCTGAAGAACGGCGTGCGCGACGCGCCCACGCGCCATCGCACCCTTCGCACCACGCTCGATTGGAGCCATGCGCTGCTGAGCCCGGACGAGCAGAAGGTGTTCCGCCGGCTCGGCGTGTTCGTCGGCGGCTTCGGCCTCGAACTGGCGCAGCAGGTGGCGTCCGACGAGAGCATCGATGTCTGGGCCGTGCTGGACCATCTCGGCAACCTGGTCGACAAGTCGATCGTCGTCGTCGATGCCGGCCCGGTGCCGCGCTATCGCCTGCTGGAGACGGCCCGCGCCTACGCGCGCGAGCAGCTGGAGGCGGCCGCCGAGTGGGACAGCCTGCGCCAATGGCATGCGCGCTGCATTCAGTCGGCGCTTGACCGTCGCGTGCGTGCCGGCCACCTGGGCGCCGAGACGGTGGACCAGTGGGTGCTGGCCTGCAGCCCCGAGATCGACAACCTGCGCAGCGCCATCGAATGGGCCTGTGGCCCCGGTGGCGATGCCGCGCTGGCGCTCGATCTGGTGAACATCGCCGCCGTGCTGATGTACCAGGCAGGGCGCTACCCCGAGTGCCTGCGCTGGATGCTGATGGCCGAGCCCCTGATCGACGAGGCCACTCCGGCGCAGGTGGTGGCCGAGTTCAGCCTCGGCCTGGCGCTGGTCGGGCTGCACGGCGGCATCAGCGCGCAGCGGCGGATGCAACTGCTCGACCGGGCCTGCGACATCTTCGAGCGACAGCCGCCGCACGGCCTGCTGGCCCTCACCCTGTGCTCGAACGCCTACGTGGCAGCCGTGAGCGGCGATTTCGACAGCGCCGAGCGCAGGCTGGTGCAATGCCGCGAGTTGGTGGAGCAGCCCGGCCTTCGCCCCTTCAAGGGCACCTTGCTGTACTGCACGGGCATGGTGCGGCGCTACCAGGACCAGCCTGTCCAGGCGCTGTCTGCCTTCTCCCAGGCGCTGCCGCTGGTGCGGTCGGAGGGCAACGCGCGCACGCTGTTCCATGTGCTCAACAACCTGGCTGCCATGCATCACGAACTGGGGCATGTCGACGAGGCGGTGGCCCAGTTCCGCGGGGTCATCGACCATTTGCAGCGCTCGCCGCTGACCGATGCCCAGATGATGGCCTTCGCGCTGAACTGGTACGCGCATGCGCTGACCGGCCAGGGGGCGCTCGAGGAGGCCCAGGCCCAGGTGCTGCGAAGCCTGCCGCATTGCCGCCGTTCGGTCGGGCTGCGCCACTTCGCGGGCATGCTGGCGCTGCTGGCAGCGCGCCAGGGCCGACAGCGCGAGGCCGCGCTGCTGATCGGCTGCGACGACGCCGCGCGCCAGCGGCGCGGCGAGCGGCGCTCGCCCAGCGACAACCGCACGATGGCGGCCGCACTGGCGCTCATCGGCGCCGCGCATCCGGCGGCCAGCGTCGAGGCCTGGCGCCTCGAAGGGGCCGGGCTCGACGAGGACGCCACCGTGGCGCTCGTGTCCGAGCGGCTCAGCGCTGCCTCGGGTCCGCACGTTCAAGCTGCGTGATCAGGTAGGGGAAGACGTCCCGCGCCGCATCGCGGCCGATGAACAGGTCCATGTGGGCGTAGCCGTCGAAGATGTGGCGCGTGTAGAGGGCCGGGTCGTTGAAGGCCGACAGCCAGCGCTGCGTGCGGATGCAGGTTTCCGGGAAGAAGAGCTCGTTGCCGGCGCCGGCCACGAAGCTGATCGGCAGCGCCAGCCGCGACGCCTTCTCGGGCACGACGTAGACGTCGCGCCCCTCGCTGTCCACCGCCTTGGCCTGCTGCATCATCAGGCTCAGCTGCTCGAAGGGGCGCAGCGACACGCAGCCGAACATTTCCGCCAGCGCCGTGTGGGTGGCGTTGTTCAGCTGCGAATGCGTATACGAGGGGCCGAAGATGGAGAACACGCGGCGGCACAGCGGGTTCTTGCATTCCTCGCCGTCGGGCACGGGCACCTTCCAGGCGAGCGTGTCGATTTCGCGGTCCAGGTCGGTGGTGCCGGGCACGCAGTCGAAGCGGTCCTGCAGCGGCGCATAGCCTTCCAGCAGCCGGGCCAGGCCGAGGTCGGCCTTGGCGTAGTTGAGCCAGTTGGTCACCGGATGCAGCGTCAGCTGCGAGGAGACGATCGAGCGCACGCCGGTCATGCCGTCGAGCAAGGCCATCAGCAGGCTCATCGAACCGACGCAGTGCGCGATCGCCTGCAGGTCCGGTGCGCCTGTGGCCTCCAGGATGAAGCGCACCGCGGCCGGCCAGTCGATGCGGGCGATGTCGTCGATGGTGAAGGGGGCGATCGGGCTGCCGGAATCGGGGCTGGCCCGGTAGGCGAACAGCCACACGTCGTAGCCGCGCGCGCAGAGCGCTTCCACCAGGTTCTGCTCCACCGTGTCGGTGGCGAAGGACGAGGCCCGAACCGAGAAGCCCGGCGCCAGCACCACCGGCCCGCGCGCGCCGCCTGCATAGCGGGTCAGCTTGATGCGGAAGCCGTCGCCGACCTCCACGCTGTGCGGCACCGGCACCGGTGCGCGCAATGCGCGCCGCGGCAGCTGGGGGAGGTCGAGCGCCGGGAAGTTGTTCAGGTCCGCCAGCAGGCCGCCGTAGGCGCGGAACAGCGTCGTGCCGAAGAAGCCGCCGAACTTGGCCAGGTAGACGGTGTTGATGGCGTCGCGCGCGGCCGGCACCTGCTGCTCCAACTCGCCCAGCAGGTTCGTGGGCGGCTCGAGCCGGAAGGAGGACGCCTGCCACAGGAGGTCTTCGAGGTCGAGCGTCAGGATGCCCTGCGCGACCATCGGGCTCTCGGCGCTTTCCACGTCGTGCACCCGCACGAACAGCGTGGTGGTGTCGGTCCAGGGTGAAGACCCGGGCCGCTGGCGCAGCACCTTGTGGCCCTTGAAGCGCAGCCGCGAGTCGCCGCGCTGCAGCATCATCTCGTAGGTCATGGTCCAGGTTTCCACGCGCTGCGCGTCGGCCGGCAGCAGGTGGAACACGCCGCTCGCCACCGGCATCGGTTCGGGCCACAGCGCCGGGCAGGTCACGGTGCCGGAGATGGTTGCGGCGTGGGTCGGGTCCGAGACCATCTGGTACAGGTCGTTGGTATGGATGGTCAGCTCGAAGCGCATCGTCTGGTTCCGCACGCGGCCCCAGGCGCAGGCGACTTCGTAGTCGTCGGCGATGCGGCGTGTCGCGTCTGGGCGCGCGACCACCGCCTCGGTGCTGATCCAGCCTTGCATGGTCTCGGTGAACTGGAAGCTCGGGCTGAGCAGCGCCGGGTCCTTCTCGATCAGCAGCTTGATCGCGTGCTTCGCCAGCTCGATGGCGCCCGCTTCGAGATGGCCGGCCGCGTTCTGGAGGAGCGCTTCGGCGTCGTGCGCGATCGACGAGATCTCGCGCTGCAGCCGCTCCAGCAGGCCTGAAGTCGGCGCGGCCGGAGGCTCGGCTGCGCTGCTGTCCGCCGGCAAGACCTGGCGCGGCTGCAGGCCGAGGTCGATCGCCCAGCCCCGCGCGTCGCACAGGTTCTGGCAGGTGCGCTCGGCCAGCGCGGTGATGGTCAGGAGCGGATTCACGCCGGCCGCACCCGGCAGCACCGCGCCGTCGCAGACGTACAGGCCCTCGTGCACCGCCTCGCCCTCGATGCCCGAGAACACCTGGCCCTGGTGATTGGCCGCGCCATCACGCGCGCTGTCGCCCATGCCGCAGCCGCCGAGCGGATGCACGGTGATCAGCTTGCGGCCGAGCGATTCGGCCGACAGCGGATTCGGGATGAACTGGCCCTGGATCGCGTCGTTGGCGGCCCGCAGCCACGCCTCGTCCTTGGCGATCGTGGGGCTGGCGCCGGCGTTCGGCCAGTCGATGCGCAGCCGGTCGTCCTGGAGATGCAGGCGGCCGGCCGCCTCGTCCACGCTCATCACCAGGTAGGTCTGCGTGCGGGCCACCGCGCCGGTGTAGGCCAGGCGGGTCAGGCTGCCGGGGTCGTTCTGCACCGCCTCGCCCATGACCTGGGCATCGAGCAGGCGGGGCTTCGCTTGCGACGCGCCGTACGCGAACTCGCCGCCCAGCATCGCGTCGGCGAAGAACAGCGCCGGCGTCAGCATCGGGGCCAGCGCGCCGGGGATCACGCCCTCCTCGATCACCAGGCCGTCCCCCACCGCGGACGTCTGGCGCATGTCGATCACGCCGGTGATGCACGGCCCGGGCCGATCGGCCGGCGCGACCTCGTTGCGCCCCGTGCCCACGCCGTTGATGTTGCTCTGCACCGGTTGGCCCTTCGCATCGGTGCCGGACTGCCAGTAGCTGTTGTAGCCCAGGGCGAGCACATCGCCGTTGCCGGAGAAGCGCTGACCGAGCCGGTCCGACAACGGCAGGCCGTGCGCCTTGGATCGCAGCAGGATCTCGGTCGAGCCCAGGGCGCCTGCGCCGAGCATCACCACATCGGCGGTGACGCTGCGCCGGCCAGCGGTCGCTTGCGCGGCCGAACCGTCCGAACCCCGCAAGGCGACCTCGTCGAAGAACACGCGCCAGTGCGCGCCGTCGCGCTCGACGTGGCTGACCCGCGCGCCCGTGAAGATCTGCGCGCCGTGGCCGTGCGCGTCGGGCAGGTAGTTCATGCGCGTGGTGTTCTTCGCGCCCACGTTGCAGCCGCTGGTGCAATCGCCGCACAGGTTGCAGCGCGGCTGCGTCACGCCGAACGGGTTCACCTGGTCGACGAAGTTCACCGCGATCGGCGGGCGCTTGAACGGCTTCTTCATCGTCGCGGCCGATTTCTGCAGCGCCAGCAGCTTGTTCAGCGGCGGGAAGTCTTTCGAATCCTCGGGATAGGGCGAGGGGTCGAGCATCTGTCGGGCCCGTGCGATGTAGGGATCGAGCAGCTTCGTGTCGCGGCGGAACTCGGTCGGCCAGGGCGTCGCGTCGAACAGGCGCGGATCGATCTCCAGCGCGACGTTGGCATTGATCAGCGACGTTCCGCCCAGGCCGCAGCCCACCATCGCCAGCATGTCGTCGTTCAGGTGCAGGTTGTACAGCCCGTCGGGGGCGCCGAGCTTGCCGCGCGCGCCGTCGATCTGCATGTCGGCCTGCGCGGTGGCGAGGTCGTTCGGGAACTGGCCGGGCAGGATCTCGCGGCCGCGCTCCAGCACGCAGACCGTCTGGCCGGCACGCGCGAGGCGCGAAGCTGCCACGCCGGCGCCATAGCCGGAGCCGACCACGACCACCGTGTAGTGCGAGGCGATCTCGTCGAGGGAGCGGGAAATGGGTTTCATCGTCATGCCTTCGCCCCTGCCGCCATCCTGGCCCGTGCATTCGCCACCGCCTCGATCGAGGTGGTGAAGAATTCGTCGAGCAGCAGCGTGGCGCGGCTCTGGGTGGCCTGTTGCGCGTTGCGCGAGAACACCTCCCAGGCCGGTGCGCTGCGCTCGATGCCGGCGGAGAGCGCCGCCAGCATCGGGTTGTCGCGGTCGCGGAAGCCGCCGACGCCGCGCGCGTGCACGGGGGGGATGCGCCCGTTCACTGGATCGTTGAACAGCCGCAGCGACGCGATGTTCAACGCATCGTCGATGAACATGGCCGAGGCGCCCTGCGTGGTGGTCATGGTGGGCTGGTCCATCACCCAGCCGCCGGTGTTGAAGACGCCGACCGGGCGGTCGTAGCCCGGCACCGGCAGCTCGTCCTCGAAAGGCTTGTGGCTGTGGCCGAAGACGAAGCTGAAATCCAGCTCCGAGGGCTTGAGCCCGGCCTGCTCGAGCTGCAGCTTCACCGGCCCCGACAGGTACCAGCGCAGGTCCGCCACGTCGTCGGTGCTCATCACTTCGGCGTAGCCGTCGCGCTGCGACTCGGCGCCCCGGCCCAGCGTAGCGTCGAGCGTGCCGAGCACGAGTTGGCTGAGCGTGACGCCCTGGAACACGTCCATGCTCCCGCTGATGCCGAAGTTCTGGTCCAGCTTGCTGACCAGCAGGGACGCCAGCCGTTGCGAGAAGTCGTGCGACGCGGCGGCATCGCGCATCACCTCGTAGAGCTTGCCGGCGCCGGCGCCGGTCAAGCCGGAGCTGCCGAGGTCGGACCACATGAAGTCGACCCAGGCGCCGTTCTGGCCCTCCAGGTCCGAGACCGTCACGGCGGCGGGGTTGCGTCCCGCGCTGCGGCCCGGGGCCTGGGCATTCAGCATCGTCATCACCCGGTACATCGGGTCGATGTAGTGCCCGTGGTGCAGCACCACGCAGCGGCGGCGCGGCGCATCGAGCAGGCCGAGATTGGGGTAGGCGATATCCACTCGCGCGTCGGCCAGGCCCGGGCAGCCGGCCGCGATCCGCGTCAGCATCGCCGAGCCGATCCGGGAGGCCTCGGCCTCGTCGCCCGCAGGCTCGAACAGCGCGGTGTGCTTGATCAGGTCGTCCTCGACGCGGCCCTGCTGCAGCGCGTCCTGGAACTGCTGGTCCTGCGCGATGCGCCAGAGATGGTGGTCGTGGTTGCCGGGCACGTACAGCACGCGCGGGGCGAACACGGGCCGGCCCCCGTCCTGCATCACCGTCTCCACGAAGCACCGGAACGCCGCCGCCACGTCGCCCATGGGCGACAGGCCCATGTCGAGCACGTCACCCAGCAGGATCAGTGTCGGAGGCGGGCCGTCCATGGTGGACAGCAACTGCCGCAAGGCGCTGCCGAAGGCGATCTGGGTGACGCTGGGGCGGCTGGGGTCGGGCCGTCCCTGCGCGTCGGCGTAGGTCAGGGTGCTGTAGGCCGCGCCGAGGTGGAGGTCGGACAGGCAGACATAGCGTGGTGCATTCAGGGCCATGGTTCGTGGAGGTCGGTCGGACCCGGCTGGGCCCGTGCCGAACTGTCGCCGAAGGCGGCCGCGAAATCATGAACGCGGCCCTTAAACGTTCTGAATTCAGGACGCTTCAGTACTACTTAAGGACTGAAAGGCCGGGGCGCGAGAAGCTTGCGCTCCTTTCACAAGCCAAGGGAACAGCGCCATGCACAACGTGAACACCAGCCCGGCCGCAGCCATCGCCGCCACGCGGCGTGCCGTGGGACTGCCGCGGCACGTGCGGCTGCGCAACGGCGCGCCAGCCCAGATCCGCGCTGTGCGTTCCAACGACGCGAAGCGCTTCGGCGCCTTCGTCGCCAGGCTGTCGGCCGTGTCGCGCGGCGAGCGCTTCGGCCGCGGCCTGGGTGCCTGCTCGCCGGCCATGCTGGTGGACCTGGTCAACGCAGACGGCGTTCGCCATGTCGCTTTCGTCGCCACGCTCGGGCTGGACCACGACGAGGAGGTGATCGGGGAGGCGCGCTACGACGTCGGTGCGGACGGTGACTGCGCGGAGCTGACGCTCGTCGTCGCCGACTTCTGGCAAGGCCAGGGGCTGGCCGACCACCTGCTCGATCTCCTGCTCGAGTCGGCGCGCGATGCCGGCCTGCGCCGGCTCGTCTGCGAGGTGCCTTCTTCCAACCGCCGGGCGATCCGCTTCATGCAGCGCATGGGCTTCGTCGCCGGCGCACGGGGCGCCGACCGGCCGGTGCTGCGCATGGAGCGCGGCGTGGCCCCGCGGGCGCCGCAAGCGCCCGCGCCGCGGCCCGTGGACCTGCTGCGGCGCTGGCTGAGCAACCAGTTCTTCCAGTTCGGCTTCTGAATGGCCTCCCGGGGCGAGCTAAGATGCCGCGCTTTTGGCGCGCCGGCGCACGAAGGGACCGACATGGCGATCACCACCGATGGACCGCGTGCGGATGCACCCCTGCGGCGCATCCGCGAGCTGCCGGGGCCGCGCGGCCTGCCTGTGCTGGGCAATGCCCTGCAGATCGAGCGCGAACGCCTGCACCAGAAGGTCGAGCAGTGGGCGCGCGAGTACGGCGAGATCTACCGCTTCCGCATCGCCTCCCGGGAGTTCGTCGTCATCTCCAACCCGGGGACGGTCGCGGCGGTGCTGCGGGACCGGCCCGACGGATTCCAGCGCGGCGCAAAGCTCAACGCGGCGGCTCGCTCGCTGGGCTTCAATGGTCTGTTCACCATCAACGGCGACGAATGGAGGCGGCACCGGCCCATGGTGCTGCGCGGCCTGGACCCGACCCACATCAAGGCCTTCCATCCCACGCTGGTGAAGGTCACGCAGCGTTTCGAGGGCCGCTGGCGCCGGGCCGTGGAGGCTGGACAGCCGATCGACCTGCAGGCGGACCTGATGCGCTACACCGTCGACGTGACGGCGGGCCTGGCCTTCGGCACAGACATCAACACGCTGGAGTCGGACGAGGAGGTGATCCAGCAGCACCTGGACAAGCTGCTGCCCGCGCTGGCCAAGCGCGTGCTGTCGCCGCTGCCGCGTTGGCTGACGCGGCGCGACCGGGCAGTGGAAGCGGATCTGGTGGCGGTGCACGGCGCCGTGAACGGCTTCATCGCCGCCGCGAGGCAACGGCTCGCGGACGAGCCTGAACTGCGCGAGCACCCCCGCAACCTCATCGAAGCCATGGTCGCCGAGCGCGACCGGCCCGGCTCCGAGCTGACCGACGAGGACGTTTCCGGCAACATGCTGACCATGCTGCTGGCCGGCGAGGACACGACGGCCAACACGCTGGCGTGGATGATCTGGCTGCTGCATTGCCATCCCGAGGCCGCGCAGCGGGCCGCCGAGGAAGTCCGCCGCGTGCTTGGCGGCAACGCCCATCCCACCCACGAGCAACTGGCCGAGCTCGATTTCGTGGAAGCGTGCGCGCACGAGACGATGCGGCTGAAGCCGGTCGCCCCGCTCCTCATCCAGGAGGCGGTGCGCGACACCGTGGTGGGCGGCGTGGCCGTGCCTGCCGGCACGCCGGTGATGTGCCTGATGCGCCCGGGGGCCGTGAATGCCGCGCATTTCGCCGATCCCCAGGCGTTCCGGCCGGAACGCTGGCTCGCCGGGGATGGCCCGGGCCGGGCCGCGGGCTCGGCCAAGCGGGTCGCCATGCCCTTCGGTGCCGGCCCGCGCACCTGCCCCGGCCGCTACCTCGCGCTGTCGGAGATGAAGATGGTGGCCGCCATGCTGCTGCGCACATTCGACATTGCGGAGGTCGCCAACGCCGACGGCACGGAGGTGCAGGAGCGGCTGGCGTTCACGATGTCGCCCGTGGGCCTGAGGCTGCGGCTGCGCACCCGGGCCTAGCGCGCCTGTCGTGCCGTGGCGGTCTCCCTTCCATCAGAAGTTGTGCGACACGCCGACCTGGAAGCCGCTGCCGCGGCTTCCAGGCACCACGTTCAGCAAGGCGTCGGTCGTGAAGTACGCGGCGTTGCCGCGATTGCGGATGCGGGAGTAGGTCCCGTAGACGGCACTTCGCTTGCTCAGCCAGTGCACGTAGCCCACAGCGAGCTGCGTCGCGTCGTCCGCATCCACGCCGGGACCCGAGCGGCTCGATCGCGCGGCCGAGGCCTTGATCACGCCCACCCCGACCGGCACGCTGACGCCGAGCAGCACGTTGGCCTGCTTGTCCTGCTCGGCCTTCTGCTGCATGTAGTTGGCGTAGAGCTTGAAGCTGCCGAAGTCGTAGGTTCCGCCGATGCTGGCCGTGCGATAGCGCACGATGCCGATCGGCGTTTGCCCGTAACTCGCGGCCATGTCGACCGGCCCCGATGCATAGCCGAGCCGCGCGCCCGAGTACTTCGCACCTTCCTCCCCTTCGGGCATCGCGACCGTGAACTGCCCGTAAACGCCGCCCAGTCCGCGCGGCAAGAAGTAGCTGGCCGAGTTGTTGACGCGCACCAGCGTCCTCGCGCCGCCGAGGCCGAAAGGCCAGCCCTCGATGATGTTGCTGGAGCCGCCGACGCCGACGGTGCCGAAGGGCGAGAACTGCGAGATGTTCCAGAAGCTCGGCGTGTAGTCGCGCCCGAGCCGGAGTTCGCCGAAGGTGTTGCTCGACAGGCTCACCGTCGAGCGCCGATGCCAGGGCAGACCTTGGACCTCGCCGGTGTCGGGCAGGAGCGCCATCTCGAGCCAGAAGCTGGCGGCGAGGCCGCCGCCCAGGTCCTCGGTGCCGCGGAAGCCCAGCCGGCTGGGGAAGATGTTGCCGCCCTGGTCCATCGACTTGACGGACTGCCCGCCGGACTTCGCGTAGGTGAGGTTCATGTCGAGCGTGCCGAAGATGCTCACGCTGGACTGTGCGAGCGCAGGGCTCGACAGCCCGACGCATCCGGCGGTGATCAGAAGGGTTTGGCGCATCATGGGTTCTCGTCTCCTCGGGTTGAAATAGCAGGCGTGCACGCTCCCGCGGCCCTTGCATGGCGCAAGGGCCGTCGAGATGGCTCGTGGATGTGGAAGCGCGGGCGCGGCCCTGCGCTCAGTCGATGCGGATGCCCTTGGCCTTGATCAGGCGGCCCATGGTCTCGGATTCGCGCTGGATGATGGCGGTGGTTTCGGCGGAGCTCGAGGCCATCGGCTCCAACCCTGCGTCGGCGATCAGCCGCATCATCTCCGGCGAATGGGTGATCGCCGTGATCTCGCGGTTCAGTCGCGCGACGATGTCCGCCGGCGTGCGCGCAGGCACCCAGAAGCCGAGCCAGGTGAACACTTCGAGGCCGGGATAGCGTTCCGACAGCGTGGGCACGTCGGGCAGCGCCGGGCTGCGCTTGCTGCCGGTATAGGCCAGCGCCTTGATCTTGCCGGCCTTGATGTTGGGCAACGCGGAGACCGGCGGCTCCCATCCCAGCATGACCTGGCCACCGATCACGTCGGGCAGGGCGCCCTGCTTGTAGGGCACGTGCAGCATCTCGATGCCGGCCGCCTCCTGGAACAGCTCGAAGCCCAGATGCGCCGTGCTGCCCGAGCCATAGGACGCAAAACTGACCTTGCCGGGCTGGCTCTTCGCCAGCGCCACGAGCTCCTCCGGGTTCTTCGCGGCGACTGCGTTGTTCGCCACGATGAAGGAGCCGCCCTTGAGCGCCTGCGTCACCGGCACCAGGTCTTCCTTGGGGTTGTACGGAAGCTTCGACAGCAGGAAGGGCGTCATCGTGAACGGATTGCTGGTCGAGAACAGGATCGTGTAGCCGTCGGGTGCGGCCTTCGCGACTGCATCCGTGCCGATGGTCGAGAGGGCGCCGGGCTTGTTCTCGACGACCACGGCGACCTTCAGCGCCTTGGAAAGCTTGTCCGCATAGACGCGCGCGAAAACGTCGGACCCGACCCCCGCCGGCGTCGGCGTCACGATCTTGATGGGCCGGCTCGGCCAGGGCGCATCCTGGGCCCAGGAGGCCGCGGTACCGAGCTGCAGGCCCAGGGCCAGCAGAAGCGGGATGATCGATTTCATGTGTCTTGTCTCCTTCTTCTCTTCTGTCGTTGCCGTGACCGATGCGTCAGGACGGCAGGGGTGGATAGGCCGTGCCGTCGAGTCCCGGCACCGTGACCTGCGACGGATCGTTGCCATGGGCCTGCAGCTGATCGACGGCGTAGTCCGTGACGCAGCCCGAGAGCAATTGCCGCGGGTCTTCGAGCACCACGCGCAGTCGGGTGTTGAACGCGCGCCAGTCCTCGGGGCCGGCGATCTCGGGCATTTCGCCCACGCTCTGCGTGTCGGGCGCGAGCGTGGGGCGCATTGCGCTCGCCGGCTCGAAGCGGGGATAGCCTTCGTACATCAGCGGGCCGAGTTCGCTCACGGTGCGCGTGTGCGACCAGATCTGGCGGAACGGCGCTTCGAAGGCGGCGACGGCAGCCAGGTCCGGCAACTGGCTGACCTGGAAGCTCGGTCCGTGCGGCGCGATGTAGAGCCGGTCGAGCGACAGCTTGTGGCGCGAGGCCGCGAGGATCATCGCGCACACCGAATTGGTGGTCCAGGTCACGCCCGCGGTCGGCCGCCCCTGCCGGCCCACGATCAGCGCCATGGCGCGCGACCAGTCGATCGCATGGCGGTCGAACCACGCGATCACGCGGTGGCCGATGTCCATGCCGACCAGGAAGAAGGTGGCGATCATCACCGCGTTCATCGGCACGGTGGCGCCGGCGGCGTCGCCGCGCGCTTCGAGGTAGTGCTCGCGCAGGTCGGCCGGCGTGAAGAGCTCGGGCTCGCGCAGTGCGCGCTCGAGATAGCGCTCGGTCAGGACGCACGAGTAGTTCACCAGCTCGGCGATGCGCGTTTCGCGGCCCCGGTAGGCGGCGACGGCGATGCCGTCGCGCCATAGCTCGACCGAGTTGGCTCTGCGTGCCGCGCGCGTGCTCTCGAGCAGGCGCTCCGCTTCCTGACGCCACAGCGGACCATCCGGATCGAGCTCGCGCATCTTGAGCAGCGAGGCGACGGCCGGGCCGTGGTGCGAGATGCCCGCCAGTTCCTTGAAGCCGCGCGTCGACATGCGGAAGCCCTCGATCTCCGGATCGCGCCCGCCACCCGGAAAGAGCACGAGGTCGGTGCTGGTGGCGACGATCAGCGGATCCTTCGCGCTCGCCTCGGCCGTCAAGGCGCTGAGCTTCGCGCCGATGCTGCCGGGACCCGCCGTGTAGGTCTCGAAGAGACGGATCAGCTCGGGGCTTTCCTTGGGTTGCGTCATGGTCAAGCTCCTGCGGCGGGGCGTTCGCCGAGGCGGTACACCTGGGTCGGCGTGCGAAAGCGCACTGCCTCGCTCAAACTGTTGGCCACGACCAGGTGGGTGTGGCCCTCGGCCTCGAAAGAGGTGACGTCGGTTCCCCCGCTGGTGGCGAACTCTTCTGCAATCACCAGGCGACCGTCTTCGAAGCGATGGATGAATGACTGCAGCTGCGTGATCGGCGCTTCGCGCGTGCCATGCAAGAAGTTGATCTGCACCAGGCGTCTGCCCGTGCCGGTCTCGATCCATCGGAACTCGCGCCCGCCGGGGCCGCTGAGCGTTTGATGAATGACGAAGCGGCCGTCGGCCCACCGATAGAGCAGCGAGTCGTGATGCAGGTTGGCAAAGGCCAGCCATGCCTCGCCTTCGGCTTCGAAGAAGCAGAAGGCGCGGCCGCTCTGCCCATCGAGCTGCTGAAAATCTTCGAAGCGTTGGCCGGTCCAGCGCAGCAGCATCGACGGTTCGACGTGATCGGCATGGGCCAGCAGCAGCTCGTTGCCGGCGCGGAAGAAGACCCAGTTGTAGCCCCAGGCGGAGCGCACCGCCTGGAACTCGCCGAAGCGCGTGCCGTCCCATTCGAAGATGCAGGACTTCGCGTGATGCACCGCCGTTTCGGCGCCGATCGTCACGCCCTGGGCCAAGGCCAGGAAGTGCCGCTCGCCGATGCAGAAATGCTTCCATTGCTTGGCCGCGAAGGTCGGCACCTGCTGGAAGGGCGTGAAGCGGCCGTCGACGAGTTCGAAGATCGTCGATTGCGCGTTGAGGTCGTAGGGGCCCGCGCCGACGCGCAAGCTGGCGGTTGCGAGGAAGGCGCGTTCGCCGATGCGGAAGAACTCCGCGTCCTCGCCGCCGGGAACGGGGATGCGCTGATGCAGCGCGAACGCGCCGTCCTGCCAGCGATAGACCAGCGCATCGACATTGCTGTCGCCCAGCGTCATCTGCGCCGGTTGGCCTTCGATGTCCACTGCGAGTTGCGGAATCACCAGGTAGCGCTCGCCCTGATGGGCGAAGCTCTCCACTGCGCGTGCGCCGGAGGTGTCGAGTTCTTGAATGCAGTGCATGAGTGCCTTAGAAGCCGAACAGCCGTGCGGGGTTGTCGACGAGGATCCGCTGCAGCGCCGCGCCGTCCGGAATCCAGTCGCCGAGCAGGTTCAGCAGTTCGCCGGTGTCGCGCCCGCCCTGGGGAATGTGCGGCCAGTCGCTGCCCCAGATCACGCGCTCGGGCACCGCCTGGGCGATAGCCTCGGCCAGCGGCCGCAGCCGCTCGTAGTTGCCGTCCTTCGCCAGCCGGTACGGGCCGGAGAGCTTGAACCAGCCGCGGCCGTCATGGACCGCGCGCAGCAGCCGGTCGAAGTCGGCGCGCGTGAGGCCGTCGCTCTCCAGCATGTAGCCCATGTGATCGATGACGAAGTCGGTCTCGAGATCCGGCAGCATCGGGATCAGGTCGCGCACCACCCAGCCGGGCGTGTAGAACTGAACGTGCCAGCCCAGCGCGCGGGTGCGGTCGATGCTGCGCCGGATGTAGGCATTGAGTTCGGCCGTCGAAAGCGACGAGCGCAGGAACAGGTCGAGCCGCAGCGCGCGGACGCCGCGCGCATGCATGTCTGCCAGCGCCTCGTCGCTGACCGTGTCTTCGACCATCGCGACGCCGCGTGCGTGCTCGCCGGCCTCGTCCAGCGCATCCAGCATGCAGTGGTTGTCGGTGCCGTAGAAGCTCGGCTGCACGATCACGAAGCGCTCGACGCCGAGCGCGCCCAGCGCGCCTTCGAGTTGGGGCAGGTTGCCGTCGGGCAGCGTGTAGTGCGGATGGGGAACGCGCGGATAGCGCGCCTCGGGGCCGAATACGTGCACATGCGAATCGCAGGCGCCGTCCGGCACAGGGAAGCGCGGGCGGGTGAGCGTGTCGGCGCCGCGCATGGGTTGGGAGACAAGGATTTCGTTGCTCATGGCGATGGGGTTTGTCAAAGAAAGATGCGCATCACTCGAGCGTCACGCGGCCGCTGTCGATCAGCCGCTTGTTGCGCGCCAGTTCGTCGGCGATGGTCCGCCGCATCGCGTCGGCGCCACCGGTGCCGGTCGAGAAGCCTTGCGCCTCGAGCGAGCGCTTCACCTCAGGCTGCGCGAGCGCGGCGCGGTATGCCGCGGCGATGCGCGCACTCGCGGCCGCAGGGACTCCCGCCGGCAGCGCCAGCCCGACCCACGAGTGGTAGTCGTAACCCTTCAGCGCGGGGATGCCGGTCTCGGCGAAGGCGGGCACTTGCGGCAGCAGCGCCCAGCGGGTCGACGAGGTCGTTGCCAGCGCGCGCAGGCGGCCGTTCTCGACGAAGGGCACGGCGGTCGCGGTGACGTAGGCCATCAGATCGACCTCGCCCGCGACCAGCGCGTTGAGCGCCTGCGCTTCACCCTTGTACGGAATGTGGCGCGCCGAGATGCCGAGCGCCTGCAGCAACTCTTCGGTCTGCAGGTGCAGGCTGGTGCCGACGCCGAAGGAGGCGTAGGTCAGCTTGTTGGGATTCGCCTTGGCGTACTTCACCAGCTCGGCCAGGCTGGCGACGGGCAAGTCGGCGCGTACGGCGACCACGCCTGCGTTGACGGCGGCCACGCCCAGCGCTTCGAAGTCCTTGAGCGGGTCGTAGCCCACGGCCTTGTCGACCAACGGGTTTACAGAGGTGATCGAGGGCGACACCGCGAGCAGGGTGTAGCCGTCGCGCGGTGCGCGCAGCGCGGCCTGCACGCCGATCTTCCCGGCCGCGCCGAGCCGGTTGTCGACGACCACCGGCTGGCCCAGCACCTGTTCCATGCCGCGTGCCAGTGTGCGCGCGACGCGGTCGATGGGGCCGCCGGGCGGCGTGGGCACGATGACGGTGAGCGCGTGATCAGGGAACGCGGCGAGCGCGACACCGGAAGCCGCGAAAGCGCCGATGGCCGCGGCCGCGCAGATGATGTGGCGAAAGCTGCGGGACATGGCGATCACGACCCTTGTTCGCCCAGCGATGCGAAGGCCTGCGTTGCCCGCTCCTGCACGGCCGCGAGAAGGATGTCGGTGTCGATGCCGGTCATGAGAAAGGGCGCGGCGCCGCGGCGCATCAGCTCGGCCGAATAGGCCACGTCGGCGATGCCGCCGATGGCGAGCAGCTTGCCGGCCCGCGCGCATGCGGCCAGTGCCGCGTCGTGCGCCTCGCGCACCAGCGCATGCTTGAAGTCGCCGGGCACGCCGAGTTCCGCGCTCAGGTCGTTGGTGCCGATGCTGACCATGTCGACGCCCTCGGTCCGCGCGATGCTTTCGGCGTTGGCGATGCCGAGCGGGCTTTCGATCAGAAGGTTGACCACCGTCGCCCGATTGGCCAACGCGTAGAGCTGCGCGGCCGGCATGCGCCGATAGCCCACGAACGGCAATGTCGCGATCGCCGAGCGGTGGCCGAGCGGCGGGAACTTGCAAGCGGCCACCACCTCGGCCGCCTGCTCCGGCGTTTCAACGCGCGGCACCATGATGCCCAGCGCGCCGCCGTCGAGCAGCCGGCCGATGACGCCGTATTCGCGCTCCGGCACCCGGACGAACGGGTACACGCCGATGTCGAGCGCAGCGGCGCAGATGGCCGCGGCCGCGTCGACCGACAGCGTGCTGTGCTCCATGTCCACCCACAGGGCGTGATGGCCGGTGGCGCGCGCGATGCGGGCGATGTCGCCGGTGCGCGCGAAGCGCACGCCCAGCGCGGCCACGGGCAGGCCCTTGCGCAGCCGGTCCATCACCGGATGAGCGGCGCCTGCATCGAGCCACGGCTTGGTTTCGTCATTCATGCGGCGGATCGTAGGCAGCATCTCTTATATTTGGAAATACTCATTTTTGATCGATCGTCATACCTGGGAGATATCATGGAATTGCGCCACCTGCGCTACTTCGTCGCGGTTGCCGAGGAGCTCAACTTCACGCGCGCTGCACAGCGGCTCTACATCGCGCAGCCGCCGCTGAGCATGCAGATCCGCGCGCTGGAGGAGGAGTTGAAGGTCCAGCTCTTCGAGCGCGACAAGCGCCGCGTCTTCCTGACGCAGGCCGGGCGGCACTTCCTGGAGCGGGCGCGCCCGATCCTGCAGGCGGTGGAGTTGGCCAAGGGGGAGGCGAGGAGCGCCGCGTCTGGCGAGGTCGGGAGGATCGCGCTGGGCTACACGGCATCTTCGATGTTGTCGCTCACGCTGCCCTCGGCCCTGCGCGAGTTTCAGCACGCGCATCCTTTCGTCCCCGTCTCGCTGCGCGAGATGACCTCGCTGGATCAGCTGGACGCCGTTCACTCCAGGTCGCTGGACATCGGCATCCTGCGAAAGCCCGATGTGCTCGTGCCGGCCGGCGTCGTGATCGAGGAGTGGTACCAGTCCCCGTTGATCGCGGCGGTGCCGCGTTCCAACGAACTCGGCAAGGCGCCGATCCGCATTCGCGACCTGCGTGACCAGCCGCTCATCCTTTATCCGCGCGACGCCGGCATCGGGCTCTACTGGAAGGTCCAGGACCTTTGCGCCAAGGCGGGCTTCAGGCCGAACATGGTGCAGGAAGCGCGCGACGCCTCGACCATCGTCGGCCTGGTCGCGGGCGGCGTCGGCATCGCCATCGTGCCGAGCGACACCGCGTGCATCGGGCTGGAGGGCGTCGTCTACCAGCGCTTGCTGGACAAGGATGCCGTCTCGACCCTTCACCTGGCGTACCGCGAATCGGACGAAGTGCGCTATGTCCGCCTGCTGCTGGAGGGATTGCGAGCGGCTTCGAAGCCGTCGCGACGCGCCAGAAGGGCGCCCAAATGATTGCCAAGACGACCCGGTCCGTCGCGCTGCACGAAATTGTGACGGCGCAGTGAACCATCCGTTGCGGACCCGCCTCGAACAGCTCCCAGAATCATTCTTACAGGAGCTTTCATGTTGAAGAGAAAACTGCTTGCGCTGGCCGCACTCGCCGCGCTCGCATCGAGCAGCGCGATGGCGCAGCAGGCCGGCGACTGGCAGGTCGGCGCGGGATGGTTCCATCTCTCGCCGCAGGACTCAAGCAAGCCGCTGACCTTGACCTCCCCCGTGCCCAGCGTGCTGGCGGGCTCGGGCGCCAAGGTCGGCAACTCCGACACGCTCGGCCTCAACCTCACCTATTTCATTGACAGTCACTGGGCCGTCGAAGGCGTGATGGGCATCCCGCCGAAGTTCGAGCTCACGGGCAGCGGCACGCTGGCAAACGTCGGAGAACTTGGCGAGGCGCGGCAGTGGAGTCCCACCGTGCTCGGCAAGTACTACTTCAACGAAGGCAGCGACAAGTTCCGTCCCTATGTCGGGCTCGGCGCCACCTACGTCTGGTACAGCGGCGTGAACCTGACGCCCAGCCTGCAGGGCGCGCTCGGCAACCAATTGCACCAGCCGCCGCTGTCGACCGTGACCACCGCCAAGCTCGACAGTTCCTTCGCGCCGGTGTTCAACGTCGGCGTCGCCTACCAGTTCGATCCGCACTGGGGCATGTCCTTCTCGGTCTCCTACATCCCGCTGAAGACCAAAGCCAAGCTCACGACCACCTCCGTCGGCGGCTTCCCCGTTGCCACCAGCGAGGCGAGCCTCAAGCTCAATCCGATCGTTCCGTACCTTGCGCTGACCTATACGTTCTGAATCTCGTCCATGGCGCAAGCGGCTGCGCCATGGCGACACGGAAACCCGTGAACTAGATCGCAATGGATCGCTGAGTGCCCGCACGATTCTGATGAATTGTCACAGCCGCTGCACGCCACCCCGTCCGCTCGGCACCATGACCAACCTTAAGTCTTACATCCGCTGCGCCGCCGCAGTGAACACGTCCCTGTTTCCAGGGCGTCTTGAACAAGGTCATGCGTGCAAGTTTCTGCCAATTCGTCACAGAGCAATGACATGTCGCCCAGGCTGGAACAGCGCCGGCGCGTGGCTGTCCTCGATCCGGTCCTTCGCTCGAGGGAACATGTGCGCCGCGCCGTCAGGGCGCTCGGCCATACGCCGCTTGTCTTCAATAGCATGGAAGAACTGCTTCTGCTGCGCGGGGCGCCTCTGCGCTGCTCGGCCATGTGCCTCGGCTCGCCGCCGGACACGACGGACCTTCGCGTCTGGGTGCGCAACGCCAGAAGCATGGTCGCGGCGGACGTGCCGCTGCTGTTCCTGACGCGCGACAACCTTCTGAAGGACATCGAGGCGTTGAGCTGCGTCGAAGGAGACCAGATCCTGGCGGCGCCGACGTCGTTCGCGGACGTCTACAACGCCCTGGAGGCCTTCTTGGCAGAGCACGAGCTTCCTACGGCCGGCCGGGGACTCGAATGGGATGGCTTTCGCTTCATGCCGTCGCTGGAGTCCGTGATGGTCGATGGCACCGAAATCTGGCTGAAGCCGCTCGAATTCGAACTCGCCCTCGAGTTTTTCCACAACGTCGATCGTGTGCTGTCCCGGGACTGGCTGCGCGGCATGGCTTCAGGCGTGGCGCCCAGCGCATCGGGACGATGGCTGGACGCCAGCGTGGGGCGACTGCGCAGTCAGCTTGGCCTTGCTTCTCTCCATGGGTGCGAATGGAAGCTCAGCAACGTCAGTCATGCGGGCTTCAAGCTCAGCAAGGACCACGGCAAGAAGGGTGCAAGAGCATCAGCGGTGCCGGAGCGGCACCTCCTCCAGCATCAGCCGGAGTAGCACCATGGAATACTGGATCGCGCTCTTCTCCTTGTGGGCGCTTTGTGCACTGCCTTTGCTGACCTTCGGGCAGAGCTGCTTCGTGACTCGCAGCGCTCGGCAGATCGCGTTGCGGCCGTCGGAGCCCATGTTGCCGGACGAACTCTTCGGCTGCCTTTTGAGCGCGAACTTCGCCACGCTCGAAGGAGACGATTTCAATCAATTGGGCAGCTCGCTTTCCGAGCGCCGGGTCCGCGACGTGCTCACGCAGCATTGGCGTGTCCAGTCCAGCGACGAATGCGTCTGGCTGATCGAGCGCGGGCTCCGTTCGCTCGGAGTGGGCGCGCCGGCCGAGAAGGCCGCCTATGCCGCCTGGCGCAGCGGCTACGTCGTTCATTCCGGTGCGTATGCGGCGCTGCACGAGATCTGCAGGCTTCTGGTTCAAGACATTCGTGTGGTCGAGGCTTCGCAGATCCGCGATGTCCATCTGAGCTCCCTCGCCTGGGACGTCCAGCAACTGGCCTATCTGGTGCGCCTGGGATTTTCGGCCGGTCATCTGTCTCGGCAGACCGCGCGCCGCATCCTGAAGCGTTTGCAAGAAGCCGCTTGCGAGCGCTATGCGTCGTGGGAGGACTATTCGCTGTCGGCGCTCATCGCCGTGGGAGTGCGCAACCCGATCGATTCTTTCGACAGCGGCGACTGGCGCAAGATTGCGCGCAGCCACCTGGTGCTGCTTCAGGCGCAGCGCGCCACCTTCTCTCACGCAACCCGCTGGCGCCTCGCGGCACCGGTTGCTTTGCCTGCGGCCTCCAGGTTGGCATCGAGCGCGCCACGCCTCAGCTGGTCGTGAGCACCATCCGAACATGACGGAGATCGCGATCGTCGGCAGCCAACCGCTGGCCGTGAACCGGGTGCGAAGGTGCGTCGAAGCCCGCGGCCACACAGCGACACTTTTCTCCACAGCCGGAGCGCTGCGATTCACCGCGCGACGCAGCTTGCTCGGCATGATCGTTTTTGCCGTCGATGCAGAAGAAGAATCGCCGGCGGCTTGCATTAGGGCAGCAAGAATCGCGGTCGGCCCCAACATCCCGATCCTGGTGGCGACGGATCAGGCCGGCATCGAGTCGGAAGAAGCGTGGTTCGAATCGCCGCTGAACGAATTCATCGTCAAGCCCTACACGCCGAAAGAGCTGAGCGCGCGCATCCACGCCTCACTCTTGCGCGCCGGTTTCTACTCTCAGAAGGCCGAACAGGTGTTCGGTCCCTATCGGTTCCTGTCGCAAGAGTTGGCAGTCGAGTTGCGCGGCAGCCCGATCAAGCTCACGCCAAAACTGTTCAACCTGGCGCTGTTCTTCTTCAGGCATTCGGGCCTGCTCATCACGCGGGCTGATCTGCAGGCGGCCATCTGGCCTCGCGGCGGAGACGGCCTGTCCCGCACCATCGACACGCACATCTCGATCGTGAGACGCCGTTTGAAGATGAATGCTGCGAACGGCTATGTGCTGCGGGCCGTCTACGGATCGGGCTACAGGCTCGAAGACGTACTGCCGGAAGCGCATGGCGCGCCGCAGGCCGATGCGGCATCGGCTGGCGGAAGTCCTGCCGGCGCAGGCTAGGCCAACTGCTGCGCGCCGTCCAGGGCCAGCGGCAGGCCGATCAGGAATGTCGTTCCGGCGCCGGGCGCACTCATGACCTCGATCCAGCCCTCATGGTGTGCCACGACCGCGCGCACGATCGTCAAGCCGAGGCCCCAGCCGTGTCCGGCCTCACGGTCGGACGGGTTCGGGCTCGATTTGCGGCGTCCGGCTGCGGCCATCAGCTGGGCGATCTGGTCAGCGGTCATGCCGGCCCCGTCGTCCTGCACCGAAATCACCACCTCGCCCTGCGACGCGCCCGCTTCGGCATTGGTTTCGACGCACACGTAGATGGTGCTTCCGCTCTTGCTGCAACGGATGGCGTTGTTCAGCAGGTTCACGAGCGCGCGCGTCAGCAGCGAGGAGTCGGCCCAGATCGCGCAATCCGATGCACCGAGCCGAGGCTTCACCGCCAGGCCGCGCGCCTGTGCCGCGGCCCATGTCGCATCGACTGCATCCAGCACCACCGAGCCGGCAAAGGTCAAGCCGAAACGGTAGACCCCCGACTCGGCCTCGACCATGTCCATGAAACTCTCGGCGAGATGAATCGTGCGCCGCGCCTCGCCGCCGACACCCTCGATCAGGCCCCGGATGTCGATGTTGGGTGCCCCCTCCGAATACAGCGCCAGCAAGCTGAGAATCGTCACCTGCGGTCCGCGCACATCGTGCGACAGGAATCCGAACCACTGTTCGCGTTCCCGTTGGGCCCGGCGCTCCGTCGTGACATCGTTGAGCACCACCACCCACGTCGGACTTGGACTGCGAACCGCATTGCCAAGAGATGCCGCCCGCAGCGTGAAGATGTTGCCCTGACCGGTCGTGAATTCGCTGGCGGCGGCACCGTCCCATGGTGTCGCTGTCCGCGATGAGGACTTGGCCGGGACTTCGACCTGCTGCATTTCCGCAAGCATCTGCGGCAGGTTGACTCCACGGAGTTGATCGGCGGCGGCGGGCCGGATCGCTGCCGACGACGACGACAGAGCGGGCTTGGGCGCCAACAGGCGCTGGGCGGCGGCGTTGCTCTGGCTGACGACGCCGTCGGAGTCGCAGATCAACACCGGCACCGGCAGTTGCCACATGCCCTCCGTGAGCAGGGCTTGCAGGCGGGTCAGGCGATCGATGGCGAGGTCCAGCGCATGCGTGCGGCGCTCGACCGAATCCAGCGGCATCGGAAAGTCCGGCAGCGGCGGTTCGAAGGCGCCGGCGGGCACCGCGTTCAGGGCCTCCGCGCGCTGGCGAAAGAACACCAGGATCGCGGCAAGGCGGCGCCAGCTCCACAACAGGTAGGCCACGACGACGCCGCACAGCGGCGAGGCCAGCGGCAGTGCCACACGCCAGTGTGCGAGCACCAAGTAGGCGACGGCCGCGCACAGCGCCGACACCGTCACGGTCCATGCCACCGCATGGCTGGCGCTGGCGAGGAACAGCAGCAGCGCGATCCAGATCGGGACCGATATCCACAACACGCGACGCCAGTCGGTCGGTATGTCGATCTCACGGCCGGTGAGCAGCGCGCCCAATGCGTTGGCGTGGATCTCGACGCCGGGGATGCTGGTGAGGGCGCCGATGCCCGCCACCGGCATCGTGTCGCCGAGGCCCGAATCGATCAGCGCTCCGACCAGCACCAGCTTGCCGCGCACCAGTTCGTCAGTGAAGTCGCCGCGCAGCATGTCCAGGTACGACACGGTTGGATAGGTTCCCGTGGCACCGGCGAAATCGACGCCGAAGCGCCCTTGCCGCACCCAGCCGTTGGCCGGTTTGGAGTCCGGCGTCGGCACTGTCGACCGGCCGGCGATCGCCAGGCCCAGGTAGGGCCAGACCTGCCCGGGCGTTCCCTCGTAGCGCCAGATACCTCGCACGAGGCCATCCGCGTCGGGGGTTGCATTGACGTGGCCCACGCCCCGCGCGTGCCGGGCCAGCTCGGGGATCGGCGGCGTGAAGGAGGGCTGCGCATGAGCCTGCCCGATCGGCGGCGCCGTGTAGTTGAGCGGCAGGTACACGGGCAGCTTGGACATGGCTGTGGCCAGCGCCTGGTCTTGCGCCGGATCGGCCGCCGGTTTGTCGAAGAACATGTCCATCAGCACCGCGCGCGGCTCGTGGCCGGCCAGCCGATCGAGCAGCTGCGCATGCACCGATCGTTTCAGGGGCCAGGGACCGAGTGCATCGAGAGCGCGCTTGTCGATGCCCACGATCAGGATGTCGCCCGACAGGCGCGGCGCGCGGTTGAGCAGGATCCTGTCGTAGATGGCGGTATTGGCCTCCAGCAGCCCCGGTCTGCTATCCAGCCACACCATGGCGGACGGCAGCAGCAGAAACATCAGCATCCACTCGATCAGGTATCGACGGCGCGCTCTGCGCATGAGGCCACCAGTCTCGACTCCCCGATTCAAGGGGCGGGTACTTCGAAGCTGCCGCCCCACTCGGCCGGCAGCGTCGACTCTCCCTCGGCTTCTTCGCGACATCGCCAGTAGTAGCGTGCGGGGCCTTCGAGGGGGCCGACCGTCACGCCGCTCATATAGGTGCCCGATTCCGCCACCAGAGGGGACGCGAAGTCAGGCGTTTTCGCGAGTTCGAGAGTATGGCGGCGCTCTTGTCGCCGTGTCCAGCGAATCTCCCAGGTGCCGCTGCCCGCCGCACGCGCCGTGCTTTCCACCGGGCCGTCCGGCGCCGCCGCGAAGGTCACGCCCTCGCTCGCCGGACCTTCGATCTCGCGCGCATCGAAGGCCGAGACGCGCGTGTGATAGAAGCCTGGCGCGAGCTTGCCCTGCAGCGCGAAGCGCGGTGCCGGAGCACGCGACTCCATGACCAGCTTCAGAAAATCGGGGTCTGCCGCCAGCTGCAGGCGGTAGGACCCGGCGCCTTCCACGGCATCCGCCTCGACGACGTTCTTCTCGCGCGGCAGGTGCTGCTGCGGCGGCGGCAGCAGCCTGCGCACCGCCAGTGCGCCGTCCGCAGCGAGCGGCACGCCTTCGCGCGCCGCCACCTCGATGCGGCGGCGCTGGCCACCCAACTCGGCTGCCACCACCGAGCCGTCGAGCACTTCCACCGCGTCGCCGTTGCCGTCCGAGCGCACGCGAAAGTGCGTGCCCCTCACGCCCAGCGCAAAGGTGCGCGTGCGAATCTCGAACTCGCGCTCCTTTCGCTTTTCCACGTACGACTCGATGCGGCCGTTGAGCAGCTCGAGCCGCGTCTGCGGCCCCTGCACCGTCATCAGCCTGGCCGAGCTGTTCGAGGGCACCACCACCCGGCTGCCGTCGGCGAAGCCCACGGTCAGAAAACCGTCGCGATCGGTGACCACCACGTCGTTGGGCTGGAGCCCCTCGCCTGCGTCCAGTGGCCGTTCCGCGGCGCCCGCGCGCAGCAGCGTCACGCGCCCGGACACGTGCAGCACGGCGGCGGAGCTGCCGAGGCTCAGCAACTGCCCGGGCTGCAGGCGTTCGGGGACCGGCACGGCGTTGCCGCGCTGAATCTCCGGCCATCGAAGTGGCGTCTCCATGTACTTGCGCGACACGTCCCACAGCGTGTCCCCGGGTTGGACGCGGTAGGTCCAGGAACCCGGCGGCTGCGCTCCCGTTTCCTGCCCGCGGGCCTGTGGCGCGGGAAGCAAGGTCATCGGCAGTGCAAAGGCGACGAGCCAGTGCCCGGCCCGCATCCTATGCACCGTTTTCCTCGTTGGAAGAATGAGATTGCCCATCGTCGGGGATGTCTGCCGCGTCCGGCTCGTCCGCATCCCTGCCGACGTGCTCCAGGCGGTAGCCTCGCCCGTAGACCGTTTGCAGCCGCAGGCCGCTCGCGCTGTGCAGGCCGAGCTTGTTGCGAAGTCGGTAGATGTGGCTGTCGAGCGCGCGCGACGGCATCTCGTCGCCCTGTACGCCGAGCTTTTCCAGCAGATAGGTGCGGGAGACAGGGTGCCCCATGTGGCGGAACAGCGCCAGCGCGATTCGAAACTCGCGATCCGTCAGCGCGATCTTCGAGGTGTTCCCGTCCGGCATCTTGAACTGCACGCTGAGGTTCGGCCGGTCGAACTTCCAGTTGCCGAAGCGCTCCAGCTCCGCCGTGACGGCAGCGATGATCGGCCGGCGGGCCATCAGGCGGCGCACGCGCGCGCAAAGCTCCAGGGTGCGAAAGGGCTTTACCACGTAGTCGTCGGCGCCGATGCCCAGCGCTCCGGCCACGTCGCGCTCGGCGCTGCGCGAGCTGAGCATGATCACCGGGACGTCGCTCTTCTGGAACGCGCGCAGCCAATGAAGCAGATCCACGCCATCCAGATCGGGCACGTTCCAGTCGAGCACCAACAGGTCGTAGGTCTCGTGCCGAAGCGATTTGCGCAAGGCCTCGCCCTGCTGGAAGGGCACGCAGATCACGGCCTCGTCACCGACATCGAGGTCTCGCGTCAGGGCGTGAACCAGGTAGCTGAGTTGAGCGGGGTCGTCGTCGAGTACTGCGATGCGCATGGCGTCTTTCTTCATCTGCGAAGAGCCGAATTCTTCCCCTTTTTTTTCCGACAAATCTCGCAAATTGTCGCGGTGTTCATCGAGCACACAACCGTGGTTTGCGTGAACTACGACCTAAGAATTCTTTTTGGACGCCTGGGATTCTGATCAATTGTCGCAACGATCTTTCGAGAGCGGTGTCGCTCGGCATCATCCGCGCTCCAAGACAGGGGCGCCTTTGCAGTGAGGCGTGCCCCGCCTGATCAGGAGGGCCACGAAGCCCTGTCGTCCACTGCCGATCAAGGATGAAAAGTAGCATGAACAAGTCGTACCGCACCGTGTGGAATGAGGCCCTCGGTGCCTGGGTTGCAGCGTCGGAAATTACGCGGGCAAGAGGAAAGGCGTCAGCCAGTCAGAGGTCGGCAAGCCCTCTTGAGCTTCGCCGCATCTTTAACTGCTCGGCGGCTGCGGTTGCGGTTGCGGTACTGGTAGGACTGCTTCCCCAAGACGCTGCTGCCGGCAGGGGCATCTTCATCAATGACGGTACGGACTTCGGTTGCATTTGGACATCCGACCTCACGTCCAACTCCGTCATCGGGTCGGTGGGGGGCGGTCAGGCCCGCTTCGGGAACATGACCGATGGCTCCAACGGCTTCCCAGGTTACTTAAGTACCGGAGTTGTTCAGAATTACTGCCTTTCTGGTTCCAAGGCGACCCAGAATGATCGGGCTCTTTTCTATGGCCCGAGTAACTCGGACGGCAGTACCTCGCTGACGTTGGGGGGGGAGCTCTACGTTAACTCTGGACGCGTCGGGCTTGGTGGCGCGAATAACGGAATTATGCGCATTGGCAGTACTGCCACGCTTGATACCGGAGCAGCTTCCGGGACTCGATCATTGGCGAT
>Ga0307515_10000249_pt1 | contig 133865 bp, 135 predicted proteins | sample 17_EM_MG_FD_194513 | JGI IMG/M metagenome (GOLD analysis project Ga0307515, IMG submission 194513) | Populus trichocarpa ectomycorrhiza microbial communities from riparian zone in the Pacific Northwest, United States - 17_EM | ecosystem: Host-associated > Plants > Roots > Unclassified...
CACTAAACTCTCTAATTAATATTTGTGGCCTTAAAGTGATGGTTCGCTTAAAAAATCGTCGATTTTTGATGGGGTAAGGCCGTTGCCACGCAGACCTATATTACCCGCCGGTTCCAAAACTGGAACCGTTGCTAACACTAGCGCTCAGGTACACTGAATTGCAACTTTGAAAATGATATAAGTTGTTAATGTCCAGGTGGCTCTCGCAGGACCATTTCTTGCTCATCTGCATACAAACGCTGCCAACTCCTGGTTTACAGATGTCTGTGATCAAGCACCACATAGATTACCCAAAATGTAAGACCAGAAATCATGGGCTCTCAGTTGATGGTTATTTTTGGGTGATATTGGCGATGTCGTAGGTAGCATTGTTGCCCATTGAGGCGGCGAATACTCTCAGTACAGATCAAAATGACCCTGTCTGGGATCACTTACCTGACTTACAAGACCACAAATCGTTGATGCTCCATTGACACTCAGTGTCAAGATGTGGCAGGGAATGTGTGGCTTTCTCTTTTGCCTATGAAGGGGCCAATACTGTGATTACAAATGACAACGACAAAGTTGCTGTTTAAGTACCTGACTTACTGTGCCGAAAATCATTGACACTTCGTTGATGCTCATTTGGCAATGGGCGTATCCACAACATGCAAGAATTCAATATGGCGTAGAATATCAGTCATGGTGTTTTGGCAGCTATTCTATCTTCTTCAAGAACTTTCTCGTTTATTGCTACATTGTTCTTTGATAATCGATACAAATATATCCTTCAAATTATTCTTTAAAGTGTCCGCTAATTGTAGATAATAATAATACCCAATAATCCAAGTCCTTTGTATCAATGGTCATCATTGCTGTCAGGTTCGCTCAATAGGCTGCTCATGTCTGCCCAATGGATGTCTGCTGCATTTCCATGCAGTGAATAGTGTACTAACTAGAGGATGTTCCTTCATGACTCAGCAAATCTGGAATAAAATCTTTATTGCGCTTGCGATCCTGGGCATATGCATCAAGATTGAAACATTGAGCGTTGGGAAGGAGAGTATGTATATACCCATATCTGGGTGGCACACCTTTGATTTGGGAACTTGGAGCTCATGCAGTATCACCAGGTGGTGCAGTTGGCGTAGGTGGAGTTCCGGGCGGACGTGGTGCTGGTTCCGGTGGAGGTGCACCTGTGCTCTTGCGCCTCCAGCGTGTCTGCAGATTCGTTTATGTGCCATTGTAGCAATGAGGGTAGCTGTCAGTCTGATATTCTGGAACCATTGCCAGGTGTCTTTCTATCGCAGCCATCACAGTTTTGTGTCCAGGAAACTCATTTCCCCGCATCTTCTCTTCGCAGACTTCAGCACGAGGTTTCTTGATCAAGTGTTGCGTTTGCTTCATTGCGGTGCGAGACAAATCTCCTTTGGTCACTTTGTCCAAGTTCAAGGCAAGGCGCATGTCTGACTGTTCTAGCTGTACCCGACCTCCTTGCCTCGCCATAGTAGCTGACATGTTGAAATCCTACAAGACATTAGTTGCTTCTAACAGTGAGATTCAGCTATTACCTCAACCATATATGACTCTGTATCCTCCTCGAACCCCTTTATAGGCTGATTCGTCCACTCACGGGGACATTTGTAACAATATTTGTTCATGAATATCCTGAAGCTGACAACATCGTGATGTTTGATTTCATGGACTGTGTGGACTAATGCCCCGGTCGACCATGGAGGTTTCCCATTATGGGCAGTGATATATTGGTCACAGAGCTCGCTATGTACACCAGCTGTACATTGCATTGTTAGTTGACAGCTGTCTACCTCGGTATGGAGTCACTCACATCTGATTGCATGGTGCCTCATACTCTTACTCCTTGCTGTTTCACGTACCATTTTTAAATGTGCATCCAGGGTCATACTTCTCGAGGCTGCATTGGCAGCCTGGTGGTGGACTAACTGGTGTCTGCATTGTGGGCTGTGTCACGGTGGCTGGAGAATTGGCCGAAGCGCTGGTTGTTCGGCTCAATTGGGATCCACTCCCACCTGGCTGAGGTGTATTTGGAGCCATAACTTCCTGTTGTGGAAAAGGTGAGGAAGATGATAACAAAAAGAAGTCAGGAGTCCTGAGCACTATATGGTTAGCTTCAAGTCAAAACAGAATGAGTGACTGCCAACTTGCACATTGTACACAAGACAAGGCCTACTGCGTACAGCTGCAGGCTGCACAAGATTTCAAAGGTCCTGCCATTTGCAGGAAGTCGGTCCGATGCAGTTTGTTTGTTTTCAGGGATATCATTAGGTGAACCACAGCTGAAATCTCTAGTTTTATGAATCTAGACAGGACATTCTTCGACAGAAAGGACGTCTGGTGATGTCAGTCCCAAGCCATCCCTGGGATCTTAGATGAAACACACAATAACCATCAAGTCATGTTATACGGTTAGCATTACCATTCCCAAAGAAGTGATGGTCAAAATGCTGATTTTGCCTTGTTCAAGTTCATCAAACATACCAACCTTGAAATGAAAGACCCAGCTTGCCTCCATGTGGTCCACATCTTGCAACATCCACCATCTCGCCCAACAGTAAAGACAACTCAAGATACAATGGTCTACAGTCTGAAAAAGAAGCATGTGCCACTTCCGGCAGGCAAATACAGCAAATTGACAATGCACTCCACATGACGATGTCATCATGTGAATGAAGCCAAGAGGGCCTTGGAGACAGAAAGGGTCTGCGGATCGGGAGCATTGCACAGCGCACGATCTAAAAAGAAGCTTTTGCCGGAGACAAGACCAGAAACGCACTTTTTAAGCAAAGAAGAGACAGAGAAATGGAACGAGGATTGGGTAGATAGGGAAACTGCTCCGCCGAGAAAGCAAGTTCAAGATGCAGAGTTAGCGATTGGACAAGAGCAGGAAGATATGAGAAACACCGAAAAGGCAGGATCGACAACCAGAAAGCCGGAAAGATCATCTCAGCAGATGTGGAATGCTATTGAAGACAGTCTGAGCGATCTGCGAGTTCAGACGCAGAGGAGGATGTGGAACTCGAGGAAGATGATGAAGAAGATACAGAACTTCACAAGCTAAGTGAAGTTGATGAACCCGGCTGGGTGATGGGCACAATCTCCAAACTGGCATAGCATCATATCGAGAGTTTTCAGTAAAACCTCAGCAAAATGTAAATCGGTCCGGAAGCCACACGCAAACCTCCCAGACACTCCGGTAGCCCTCACCAGTGCTTCTAAGTACTTCCAGGTGCTGCCAGGCCCCCCTGGAGCTTTGCAATGTGCTCTCAGACTCTGCAAGAGCATTCTCAGGTGCTCCTGAAAGCACCTGCAGTTATGGAGGTGCGTTCAGGATGCTACGAGATTAACTATTAGGATAGTCAAATTTTGGAGGTGCTGAGACCTCTGCGCAGGTCTGCAGGAGACTTCGAGAGTAGCTGAGACCGCAGCGCAGGTCTGCGGGAGACTTCGAGAGCAGCTGAGAGCTCTGCGCAAGCTCTGCAGGAGACTGGATGCCCTATTCTCACAGCAGTAGTTCTTAGGGTTCCACAACCACAAGGCATTTCGTTTATCATATCCGTCTTTGTTAAAGTCCCAAGATTCACTACATAAAAATATGGCATGTAGTATCTAAGTCTAACTATATATACAGATACGGAGATACAGGGATAACGCAGATGGACTCAGCGACAGAGGGTATATATTTGGGAGCCCCTGGGTAGATAGACATCATTGCATTATACGAAATACACACTCTTTCTTTCCCAGGTCTTGGTCTCACGCACCCTTGACAAGCTTTCATAGATCCACGCAATTTGTGTGGTTTATCATGGCCGGGTATACCTTCATATCCTAACACCCTCTTCATACGCTGCTCGAGCCAGAACCGCTCGTTCTCAAGAAGTCTCCCTGGATGCCATGCGAGGTGCGGCGGAGTGTGGATGATGGGCTGTCTGCCATCTAGCTCCACCGTTTCACCACACCGTGATCGAGTGAACTTAGAGATGTACTTCAAGGCCGTGATCTTGCGAACTTGGAGGCCGTAATCGAGCGAGTTTGGAGATACACTTGAAGGCTGTGATCGTGCGAACTTGGAGGCCGTAATCGAGCGAGTTTGGAGATATGCACTTGGAGGCCATGAGAGTGCAAACTTGGAGGCCATAATCGAGCGAGTTTGGAGATGCGCTTGGACACCATGACTGAGCGAGATTGGAGATATGCACATGGAGGCCGTGATCGAGCGAGTTTGGAGATGCACTTGGACGCCATGATCGAGCGAGATTGGAGTCGTGCTTGGAGGCGGTCAATCTGGAGGCGGTAGTCCGGGAGGGAAGCGAGACGGGCGCTGAGACTCTATTTATTGGTTAACTCGTAATTGTGGGAATGTAGAGAATTGAGTACAACATGCTCCGCTGACAGATGAGAAACTGGCTGGGAGTGGTAAGACAGTCAATCTTGGGATGATGCAGTATGCGGTGTATGCAGTGCTTGTTGTATGCTGGACTCGGTGTATGCTGTACTCGGTGTCAACTCCTGATCATTGCATCGAGAGATAGAGAGGGATGACTTAACTTCATGTTCTTGGGTGATGGTAGAGTTGAGGACGAGAAAGAGAGAGATGAGAGGAGATGGGGGAAATCATCATGAAAAACTGGGACTTAAGAAAATTTCGTGTGCGAGTCAATTGACCATCCTTGATACGGCAGGTACAAGTCCCGATCTGCCGTGTAATATCACTCATACGAGGTCTTCCCAACCCAATCAGGCAAGTCGTACCCCTGATTTCTCATATTCTCATCTTCATCCCCTATCTATCTCTTTCTCGTCCACAACTCAACCATCATCGCAGAACACAAAGTTATGTCATCCCTCTCACTCTCCCCATGCCAGGAACATGAGTTGACACCGAGTACAGCACACACTGAGTACAGCATACACCGAGTACAGCTTACACCGAGCACAGCTTACACCGAGTACAGCATTCACCTATGATTGTTCAACTTCCCTTCATTCTCATGATTACGAGTTGACCCCTGAATGTGGCTGCAGCTTCCGGCGTACCTCCCTACATGATCGACCGACATCAGCCAGCTCTCCATGAGAGCTCCAAGGTAAGTCACATTGTCACATTCCCACGGTTGCGAGTCAACTAACTGATGAATAGGGTGTCAGCTCCCGGCGCGCCGTCCATCGACCGACTCCCATCACTTGTCCAATCTCACTCAATCACGGCCTCGAAGTGCATCTCCAAACTCGCTCGATCACGGCCTCCAAGGTAGCACAATCATGGCCTTGAAATGCATATCTCCCAACTGGCTCGATCACGGCCTCCAAGTCCGCACGAGCATGGCCTCCATGTGCATCTCCAAATACGCTCGATTACCGCCTCCAAGTGCATCTCCAAACCTGCTCCATCACGGCCTTGGAGTGTATCTCTGAGTTCACTCGATCATCATTTTCAGCCACACCTCGAATTGCTCTCAAACACCGCCTGCAGCCAGTCCAGATATACCGTGTGTAGATGGGTAGCTATATAGATACATAGATGAGAATACACACTGAATGCATGAGTTTTAGAAATCGTTGAACAATAAGTAGTAGCTATCATTTCCAGGCACACCAGCATCGTTCCCAAAGAAGATGTTGTTTTTCCCAGACTGCTCTGCAGTGATTCGAGGTGCTCCCAGGCTTGTCGTCGACGCACCCAGGCTTGTCATCGGTGCTCCGAGACTTGTCGTTGGCACTCCCAGACTTGTCGTCGGTGCTCAAAGACTTGTTGTCGGCTCTCCCAGGTTTGTCGCTTGCGCTTCCAGGTGCTTCCAGGCCTGTCATCGGCGCTCCCAGGTGCTCCCCAGGTTGTTACCAGACCTTCTATGGCCACCTAGATTTGTCGCCGGTGCTCCCAGGTGCACCTGAAGGCCACTGCAGCAGTCCAGTACACTCTGGAATTTGACCACCCTGGGATTCTGGTCCAACAACTTCCAGACACTCCGAGAGGCTCCCACAGACAAAAAAACATTGTGCAGATGAAGATGTTAAGGATTAACGAATTGATGCAACCGGGATGGGGGGACATGGCTGACTACTTCTGTGAGCGTGATATGACATATGGGATGGCTGAATTGATCTTTCCGGCAGTTGTCAAGCCTCAAAGAGACAAGACTGCAGCCTCACCATCACCGACAACATTTGGAGAGCATATGCAGACTCTTGCTTTTGTGCTGGGTCAATCACTAATGCTGCAAGAGACTTCTCAACTGGGTAGTAGCCATATCAGGTCTGGTTCAGAGAGACCACAGTCACACAAATGGCTAGCGTCTCTCACACCCGTCACGTCATGCAATATGACACATATTAAGCAATGAAAGCCTGTCGACCATGTCAGCTTTTACCGCTCGACATTGTTTCCCAGGCTGATGACCGGACAGAAATCGGATTTGGACGAACGAATGGTGACGTCTCCTGGGTTGCTGGAGGAATAGATTGCCAAATAGATGATATTGAAAATGTATCTCTGTGAAAAGCAATTTGTGTAACTATTTGCGTATGTGTCAGCTTTTTCTGGATTTCAGTGACCAAAGTGTGAAACATGTAAATTCATCAGTGTGTGTGCAATGGTCGTTCAGGCCATGGGCAAGTTCTAGACTCCAAATCAACCTGATAGACAACCAACAGACTTGATATCGTCTCGCCTGTTACGGTTTAGTGAGAATGGAAAACCCAAATGAAAACAAACTTTACAAAAAAAAAATTGGGTCATTGATGTCTTACAAGTGATTGAGGGAGTGGTCAATGTGCAATGCGAATCTGGATGAATGACAGCCGTCATGCTGCATTGATCCATGCATCAAACTGTATAACTCTCCACTCAGACCTGGGGCATATTGTTGAGATGTTGTTAATTGCTAATGTTATCTCATGAAAATTGAGAAGGAGCTGGATAAGGAAAGGTGAAGAAGTCAGGCTATATGAATCCAAAACTAGTGGATGAATCTATATGCTGTTAATTGCCGGCCGAAAGCACCATAACGTGATGAGGCTACATCATTCATTGCTCAGCTATGGTGTGTAGCGGTGGGATATAAACAGCGTGGCCTCGAAGCATTCGGATGCAACTGATTATACATAGAAATGACGTATTGGCCGTCAATAATGACCATATGCATTTTGAGTGTGATCGTTGAGCATTCAATGACTGTTTGTATGTCATTACGGTGAGCATCAATGAAGCGTCAATGAGTTTTGGTCTTGCTCTTTCCGCAATCAAATGGCTGCATGGTCAAATCATTCCTAAGACGAAGTTTTGGCCATCTTTTTAGGTAAAAAGGATAGCGACACGCTCGTTGACCCATCCCAGAACTGAGTGTCAACGGAGCATCAACAATTCGGTGTCGAGCATCATGGATAATTGCTGGGCTGTGCAATGGCGTTAACCCATAATCATACTATCGGTCGCCTTTATGGGCATCACTGCTAGTGATGACATGGCTAATACCTACCAAAATGGAGCATCAACAGAGCGTCACTGATTTTTGGTCATTCATCTTTAATGATCAAGTTGCAACGCAATGGCATTAGTCCATAATCATACGATCGGCCGCCTGTATGGGCAAAACTGCTAGTGCTGATCTCACAACCACCTCCGAAAAATTTGCACTAACGCAGTGTCAACCGCTATTGTGGGGGCTGAGTCAACTCCACATCCAAGAACTGCTCTGCAATGATCCAAAATGGAGTTATCAATGGTCAGTTCTCCCAATATGTCATTGTATTCGACTTCACAAATATGCATGCAATGCCTCACAGATCTGACTTATTCTTGCTTGTAGCTTTAGTGTCAATATTCAAGAACCAGTATTCTACACTGCTATGACATGACTTTTGACAGTCTCTCATATGGTATTAGGCAGCGTTCAACATCCTACTGCGACGTCGAATTCAAAATGCATAAATATCTTGTTGCTAGCGGTGAATGATCCGTTCCAATATTGAACTTGTTTTTATTCGTGATTTGAGCGACTGTACATTAAAAATCATATCCGAAGCTTGGTAAGCTTCATTCAATGTAGGCTCGAAGCCTCCTATTGCTTGGAATAATTCCAGACATGCACCTTTGTGGTGATTCTATTTTCATTGCAGAATGGAGGAGACCAGCTGCCCTGGAGTCATATGAATTGTTTGCCTTCCAGTTCTTCGCCATCCATCAGAACATAGGACCAGCTCAAAGGGGCAACCCTTGTTGGCAAATGCGCACATCGCAAAGTTAAACGAGTTGACAGAGTTGGAAGTTGCCGAATTGACCAGTTCAATGGTTGTTGAACCAGCTTTGGCCATACTGAAGAGGTATGGAGGACAAGGAATTACAATTGTAAGTTCGCAAAGGAAATCCATATTTGACAGTTAGATTTTGTGTATATTAACTGAACTGACGGACCATATGCTCCAAACTGGCAGCGAAGAACTTTCAAACTCCCGAATTTCACCAAGACACCTGGAATTGCTACCTCATCCTGAGATTTGTTTTGGCTCATATACCATGGAACGCAATAACAAACTTAGAGCTACAAGAGTTGTACAATGCATTACGGAGCAAGTTGGTGCCACCGTCCGCCAGCACACTGAGTAACATTAGTCAGAGAGAATACCCACTGACAGTGGATGCGCTTACGAAGCAATTGCTGTCAAGAAATAAACTTACTTTAGCAGTGGTCAAGTGGCCTTTGACGAACGCATTAGCCATAACGTCGGCCATTGCATAAAATATTGATTGAAAATGGCCAGTGTAAGACGTACCACTCGCATTTGATGAGGCTGATGACCTGCTCATTTCCAATTTCAAAAGCTAATGGACGATAATTGGTCAAGGGTGAACATTGTGGAGAACAGCTGGCCGTATATTTGAAGGAAGTTCCCAATTGCTTTGAGCAGACCAACACTCGTTCAGGTGGAATTATGACTCGTCACGCTCCCTCAATTTACTTGATAACTCGTGAATTACAATCAACCCATCAAGTATCCGGAATTGAGAGGGCTGCATTGAGAACTGACATACCATGCATGGTGCACGTCATTCAGCCAGCTGTAGGTGCATCCATGGGCAGTCGGGGTATAAATGGCTGCACGAAGTCTTGGGAAGCCCATGAGCACCATCCGCAATTTGGAGAGAATCAAATCATAGACATTGGGGACAGTCAAAGACTCCGTAAAGAGGGCAATGCTAGAATCAACAAGGTGGCTGCCATGAGACCAGCTTTGGCAAAGATAATTGAGAAAGTATATATTTCGAGATATTTTGAAAGTCCTGACACTGACAGACATATAGCAGTGAATGCTTGCTATATTGCCTACACTAACACCTGGTCATCGAAATGAGTTCATTGACTGTGAAAAAGCCAAAGTGCAGATCACAGTACTACCTGTTATCGATTTGAAGACACGGTGGAATTCGATATTGGAGTTACTTGAGCGAGCCTACTAAATACGGCAATTCACCTGTGAGTGGCTCAAGATTCCGAAATATAGTGATTACCAGCCTCTCATCACAACACAGGATGAATGGACCATCATTAAGTGTATCATGGAAGATATAAGGCCATTCTGGTACTGCACCATGTGGATGTCCAAGCGGCATACGGTTACTCTGCATCACATAATCACTATCTATATTGACATGTTGGATGATATGGATGGCGTTATGTGAGCTTTGGGTAAGAGGAAGACTCGATGGAATGAGGACTTATACTTCACCGTGAAGTTTGCGCGCCAGAAGCTGTCCAAATATTATGCTGAAGTTACTCCAACGACAGGTTTGCTTCACATTTCAGCACGTATCCTTGATCATTTCCGGAAGTTGCGATCATCTACGAAGCAGGACAAGGGAATTGAGAATCATCCTGAGGACAAGACTTTCTATACCACCAAATACCAGGAGGCATTTCTGAAGTACTTTGAGCACGAATAGTGTGCCATACATCGACATCTGCCCGTCATGAAACCTGACAGCATACCCAGCAACAATCCTTTCTCATCAGCAATGGCTTCCAGATCTGGTCATTCTTCGTATCATCCATATGATTTGTCCAGTGATCAGCAACAATATTAATGCCTGAAGAAGTGACCGAAATGATGCCCGGACGAAGCAATCATGCAGAACACTCCTTGACAACCCCAAGGCTCTATTTGAATTCACCGCCTGTATTACCACTCAACTGGGGAAAATTGATCTGAATCTTAATGATTACCAATCCCACCCTACGCAGATCAAAAGTACATTTTGGATGCCGCATGTCACTGACTGGTGGCATCAACAAGAGGAAACGCACTCGAAGTACGCAGATCTCCGCAATGTGGCACGTGAGATACTCTGAATCATACCACATGGCGTCTGGGTCGAGGCCAGTTTTCCTGATGGTGAGATATTATTCGCTGAAGGCCGTCAGATACCACAGGAGAGACCCTTCGCAAAAGACTCATTGTAAGGCAGTTTTCTCAACCCAATGGTAGGACTTTGGCTGGCGATGACGTAGCATTGGATACCACGAATACTGAAGCCGCCCTGGAAATTAATTCAGAGGCGGATGGAAGCAAAATGCGCAGAATCGCCAAGGCGAAGAAATGTTTGGAAATGTGGCAGGGCAGCCAAAACCTGCGTGCTACACAGAAAGAATCTTGCGCTCAAAACATTCAAATCACAGCTGTAGGATATATTTGAGATACTGATGAGATCATGAAAGCATGCTGGCCAAACTTTCAATATAATGGTGCAGCTGCATTCAAATTGTCGGGAAGATCACCTTTGCCACCAGCTTTTTCTGCAAAGAACATCCCTGGAGGACGAACTCTGGTGTTGAATGTCCGCCAAATCCTATGAATCGACCGACATCCAGCCTTAATTAATTAGAATGGTGCACCTGAAAACATTTCGGACGCCAAATATTGGCTTGACTCGAATTGGGACTTGGATAATCCAAATGACACCGAATAGCACTGGGAGGCTGACAATGATGCCGACATGGAGCTACACAATCTTGCTGAAGATCCTGAAACCCCCGAGCAGTGGGATGTGAGTTTCGCACCGAATGATCGCGGATTGATTCGGCCAACGTGAAGGTAAAAGGAACTGACTCAAATGGTTTTGATGACGGTCAATACAATGGAAACAAGGAGGAATACGATGACCAAGAAAACGTTGAACAGAATGTGTCAATGTATTTCCATCTTATTCTTTATATTGTCTGACCGAGAATGTCATATAGAGACATTTCGAGCGTGTATATTGGCTAGTCACAGGTGAATATTGGTTAATAAACTCAAATATAGCGGGCGAAATGAATCATTTGGCAACCTGTAGAAGTCTTAATAGAATGAGAGCAACCGGTGCATGAATATTACCGGGCTTGGCTGTGCCAAAGGGCCGAGTCTCGATTTGGCAGAAAGGCACTCAACAAGTTCAAATCATTATCAATGCAATTACTGATGCCAACAGATATCAAATGGACAGTATATTATAATGAGCATCAATGGAGTGTCAATGATTATTGGTCTTGTAAGTACAGTAATTGAAATGTGATTTGGTTGCTGTTATGTATAACCCACATATTGGCAGCCTTGATAGGCAAAAGAGACCACCACATGGTCACTGCCCCATTCTGAACATGAATCTCAACCAAGTGTCAACAAGTTTTGGTTTTCCGTCTTGGGTGACCTAAGTAGCGATTGGTTGAAAACGTCCATAAATGAAGTAGAGGCTGCCTTCTGAGGCAAAAACAGTAGGGACACGCTCCCTGCCCTATCCTGAAAATGAGCGTCAATGGAGTATCAATGATTGTTGGTTTTGCATTTTGGTAATCTATCTGGCGATTGGTTGCACAAATCCATAAACGAGGTAGTGGACACCTTTTATGTCAAAAACAATCCAACATGCTCCCTACACCATCCTGAAAATGAGCTTCAATGGAGCGTCAACAATTTCTGGTTACGAATCTTGGGTAATTCAACTGGCAATTAGTTGCAAACATCTATAAATGACGTATTGGCTGCCTGTAGGGGCAAAAACAATAACAACGCACTCCCTGCCACATCCTGAAAATGAGTGTCAACAGAGCATCAACGATTTTTGGTTTTGCATCTTGGCTAATCTATGTGTCGCATTGAGGCACTGATTCATACACGATGCAACAGCAGCTTTTTCAACCGAAGCAGTCAATGACCTATATTCTACCCCCTCATGAAAACTAGTGTCAACAGAGGGTCAAGAATATTTGTTCTGGTGTATTGGGTAGTCAAGGCATTACCCAGATATATGAGCTCATAATGGACCTATTGACCACCTGTATAGGCAAAAATACAACACATCAAAGGAAAAACACGGATTCCAAAATAATTGATATAGCAAATTGTCACATATGCAAACAGAGATTATTCACTGCTGAATATGCGATTCTGGTAAGATACTTTTATTAAACTGCAAAACCAAGAGCATTATACGAATCTAAAGATGGACCCGCTGGGCAACCCACTGACAACCCGCCCAATACAGACAGGTTGGGAGATTTGCATTGACCCATACCCAAATTGACGATTCGGGTGTATTGATAACCTGGACCACCAATTTGGTATTGGTTTGGGTTAGATCTGGACAGGGACCCGAAGAGACAGTCCGGAACTGTTGACAACACTTCCTCTAACGCCTTGTACCCTTGGTCCCTGTATTAAACTCTATTAGAACTTTACCAAATCAGAGCTTCCCTTTTCTGAACTGCCTGAGTGCCAGAGAAATGTTAGCAACCATTTCAGTATAGAGTAAGACGATTCAGCAATGGGTATTATGTCCTCAAGCTTGAGAATATGTAAGGGTGATTCCTACAAAGTCCAAACATTCACAATGTTTGGTTGATTGTGTTGACTGGTTCATTCAGGTTGTCAAATAGAGTAGATAAATACATATTGTAACCATCTCACCAATTGTAAAACTACCACAATTGGTGGGACAGAATGCAGCATCGGATAGAATTCTTAGTGTATGGTTTGACAAATATCCTGATAATTCAAATACCTACTGGTAGTGTCAGCAACAGTTCCTAATCTGGGGTTCAGTTACGGGTCCGGGTTGGAACTGAGCTGGGGCACTTGCAACGGCTTTCACTGCAGAAAAAGACCTCAGTGCACTGAACCGGTGGTTTTTTGGCCTGTTCCCCACTTTCGCAAACTCTGATCTTTGGCTTCAATTAATTATTTAAGTTCTGCTCATATCACAATATGATATATACGTACAAGATGCAGTTTTGCATGCTCTTCCACCACCTATTCTCCAATTGGCAATCCGATCAACATTCATTGAGTTGCTGTGAAATAATGCTGAACATGCTCGTCATCGGGCGATTCGGTTCATTGATGGTTCCAGATCTGTACCGGGGCCATGGTTCCGGGTCCAACCTGGACTGCGGCCGGCAACCACTGGTACCACTACCTACTGGATGGTATATTCAGTCAACTACCGGAATGAAGGTGTACAGGAGTTTGACAGTTTATTAAAATATATCGTTTGAACTAGACAGTGGAATAATCACTGCCAGAGTTTAAGGCTCCATGTTTAGGATGTCTCGACTTTGTCATTGGAATGCAGTCAATCATTCCAATATTACCGAAAATGGCACATCCTACTAGTTTCATTGTGTAGCATTTTGAAGACAACTATACAGTCTTCAAAATACTCTGGTGTTCTGTACCATGACATCCAGTGGATTGAGGGCACTGGAGACATTGTCACTGAGCTTCTGAGAGCATATCACCTTGCATTCAGCCTATCTAGCATTCTCTGGGAGTTTCTGGAAGCATTCATGTGGCTGTTCATAGTTGCTGAGTACTTCAGATATACCTTCCAAACATTGTAATGTTTTGCTGATGTCGATCAACAAAGATTTCAAGTATTGGCATTGGCGCTGCTATTGACAACATTGCTTCTTTTTGGTTGCCAAATCACAATGGAAATTTGATTTCATATCAATCTGTTCTGCTGGTATTGCAATATTGCTGGCTGTTGTTGGTACTTTTACTACTTAGGAAACCTCAATAGACATGCAGTGTTTTGCCAGGACAGTGTCTGAGAAATAGTGCCAGCAGGCATATTGCTAGTATCCGGAGTGTAATGAACATTAAGAACAAGTGATACTACTCACCAATGAATCATCAATCTCTGATTCCAGCCAACTGTCGCCTTGCACAATGGCAGTCCGGTCAAGGAGGCTCACATATTCGCACAACTCATTGGCTCTGACCAAATCCAGACGCCAGAAATGGGGTGCAGGCAATTGACCCACGTTATCCTGGGATGCACCTCAGTAGTGCTGTATATCTCACCAACTCTGCAAGGTGGCCCAGCATCAGTTCAGACTGATCAAGAACTCAGGTAAATTGGAAAAGGCAGTATTTGACACAGGAGTAATCCAGATGGAGCACATAGACCCCTACAAGTGCAGACAATGGGATGCGATCAGCAAGTTGAACAGATATTGCAAGCTTGACACATTGTACATGAAATGCATGATAACAAGTTTGAATCTTTTCAGTATGACTGAGATAATTTGCAAGCAAACATACAGTCAGATGAAGTGAAGTTTAAGAAGGAAGTCTCCGCAGTTGGCAGGCAGCTGACAAATAGCCTTGTAGTTGGATAGAATTATGACTGGGTATTAACATCCTGATCAAACAGGACCATGCGACTGTATTGGAAGGTTTGGAACATGGTGTTGGAGTTCTTGTGCAAATGAAGCATATTGTGAAGCAAAATAGATACACTCTGTTCGGATCGTTAGCCTTTAAGTGATCAGTATCCTGAATAACGGATGAATTTCATTTTGGGGAAACCATACTACACAGCCTGGAAAATATGGTCAGTTTCTTTGAGATCAGAATCACATATCTCCCAACACAGAAAGATACGGAGTTGCATGCCGAAGCAATGCACCAGACATTGCAGACAGCGCAGGAAGTAAGTACAGGGCTTACAGTAAGCATTGACCAATATGAGGTGTAGGAGAGAATGTCATGTCAACTCCGATCCATACTGGCTTGCTGAAGCGATGTATCTCTGTCAGTCAAAGTGATGTTCGACTGGGAATAGGCAATGTCTTTGAACTCGGGTTGGAGTCTTAGAGAGATGGAGACCTAGTTGGATTATGATTATCAATTACCAAGATGAGGTGATGGATCACATCCTGCTGGAGCAAACGGAAATGGCATCAGAGCAAATGACAATGACAGTGGTACTTACAGAAATGCTGGAGGAATGGGTGATGCTGACAGAGGAGGAAGCTATGGAATGACAGATCACCACCAGATCCAGATCCGCTACCTTCTGACAATGGACAAAATTGAGAATTATTGAGGGAACAAAGGGCTAGGGAAATCGAAAAGCTGACAGATGCCCTCCCAATTGTACTTAATTCCTGGGAGTGGTTGAAAGGAAAACCTACGCACAATTTCGACCTGCGGCAGTTATCAGTACAAACATTCATTTCCACCCAATCTGAAAATTTCCAGATAATAGGAAATTGATAAACTGGGTTGGTACCGTGATGGATAATCGTCCCATAGTGTGGCATATTCAATGGCAAATGCAGGCCTTGGCCACGAAGCAGTGAATATTGTGGACAACTTTTCATGGAATCTCGGAGTTAAGGATCCTAGAACAGGATGCTCAAGACAAGGCCTGTATGAAACTCAAACAGGTGCAATAGAGAGGAGATTTACCACATATGTTAACGAAGATTCAACACCATAGCAACACAGCGCAGTTTACCAGAGGTCCTCTGGCGAAGTTGATATTGGACTGACCATCAGCTTAGATCATTGAACAGATGCAGACAATCCATTTAAGAGGAACATCAAATGAGAATATTACCAATTCACTGTGCTGAACAGGAAGACCAGCCAAGAAATAGAATGATACGAAGTGACATTTGAAAATCAAGGCACCTAGAACTATGATAGAAATGAGACCATTTATTGATAACGGAATTTGAACACGAATTTAGAGACATTCTGAGGCCCTAGATACAAATACACGAAAAAAGATTACAGACAAGTCTTCAATAGAACAAGTTAACATATTTTGCTTGGAGATGATCAGATTTGAACAATCAAAATAGGCTAGCAGGAACGCTCCCAGGGAATGCCACAGATGCTACTGGCTAGTAGATAGACTGGGTGGACATATAATGTTATATTGCTTTAGGTGGAAACACATTGAAATGGGCATGGTGCCTTTTCCAAAATCTATAGAATACGGAAAGAGTAACATTACAGCTTATGAGTTAACTGAAGTGGAGGAGATTTTATATACAGATGAAGATTGTAATGTTGATGAGCTTAGGGATTACACCAAGATGGAAGTCAAAGGTTCCTGCAGCGACTAACATCTGGATACTGATTGAGAAAATGTATTGTCAGATACAGTCCTTAGTTAGTGGGCAATGGTCTGGACCAATTGACAGTATATAACATTCTTTCAACTAGCAGATATAATGTTTTTTTTGTTTCTCTCAGGCTGACTGGATGGTTGAAACTGATAGATAGTCAGTAGATATGAACTACTATTACTATAAACATATAATGTCAAATGTCAATGTTGCTTCCCAGCAGCTATACCAGAAATAGAAGAGAACCGATGACAATTCTCAATGCTTCCGATAATATTTATCATGACCACAGCAAATTACTAAATACTGTAATTGATTATGTCTTCTATCAATTAGCCAAGAAAACTAGAGAAATACAAAAGACATTATCAATGGAGATAGAAAAGGAACCACAGCATCTGGTGTTGATAGACTGCCAGCAGAAGGGGTATCCGATACCATTCGTTCTGGATCAGGTTTGTTTAATGTCTTTTATTTCACTAGAAACAAGTAGAGCATTCTGATACTCTAACATTAAAAGGAAAATGCCAGCTTCAGCTTTGGATATTGAATGGAGAACTATTTCCACTGAGGGGCATTATTCCATTTCTCTGTGATGGACATTGGGAAAACACAGACGCAGTATTATCAATAACCACATGTGTGAAGTCATGACAACTGCAAATACTATGATGCCTCAATACCTACATTACTAAAAAGCGAAATTGGTTTTTGAAAATGGACCCCATACACCAGTCCATCTCAACATTCTCCGCTGATAATCCGAGTGACCAGTTCGCATTATTCCACTGTTCTTTGAAGCGTTCGATGACGCAATCGCGTTGTCATGATATTTAAATAAATTATCTTGGAATCTAAGTCGATTTGCTGCACATATTTCAAGTTGATCCTCTAAAACTTGATCGGGTCAACAGTTTTTTGAACTGTTTCATCGATTCCAAGAATATTCTTAACTATTTAATCCCTTGGGACATCAATTATGCACAAGTTTGCACAACTCGCATAACAACATTAAGACACCCAGAGTACACATGCATGAGCTTTCTATATATCACTGCAACGATTACTTCAAGCTTTGAATCAAATAATCTCCATTTAAAACAAATTGGAAACATTGAAGTCAATCGTGTTGTTCAAGTACCACCATGTGCATACTGGCTGCGGTATCAGCAGCGGAAGGTATACAGCACCATAGAGTGTGCTTATAGGGATGATTTAAGTGGTTCCGACGCCAAAAAGAGGCCTATGACAAAAGTGTCCATTGTGGAAGGGTTGCATTGGATGTTGATGTCCATCCTCGATGATCACCATAGCCGCAGCCTGATATATTGGCCCAGTTGCAAACATCTGAATGAAGGCAAAAAGCGTCTTGACTCTTGATTTGTAATCCTCGATGACGAATGATAATTCAAACCTGTGGGAAAGCGTGCAGCAGCAGGCTGACAGTGACTACCCGGACTTATCTTCTTCACGAGAAGAACTGTATAATATCTTGATGGCTTATGCTTCCTCAAGTTTGTGGACCCAGTGCAACGAACTATATAAACTACTCGCTCGTTGCATTCAAATGACATCACCGGAACTGCTTCCGCATTGTACGGGATGTATGTTGTATTGTTGAGACAACTGAAGTATTGATCATGCTCGAGGTAGTCTGTGAAGTCAGCATATCTGTTACAACACCACACTATGAGATTCTGTAGCTCCCTATTTGGTATTGCACACCACTCGGCCATGTCATCAACGGTCTTGATTTGTGGTCGCAAGTTTTTCGTCATTCGCTTGATAGGCGCTGCGGTTAGAGCCATATCATAGTGGCGACAGTGTTGGGTAGAATGTACATTCAGCTCTAGATACTGAAACATTTCGTTTCAGACGATTGTTCCCAAAATCTGGTAGGTGGCCTCACCAGCAATTGGTTGCTCATACGCTTGTTCAAGATCCATCACTGCTCTTTCTGGAAGTTCAGAGCTTGCATCTACCTGGTTGCCAAGCTGGCAGATATGGTCAGAGAAGTGGTTGTGGCTATGGATCTTCACAAAGTTGAAATCCAATTCCTCGACACGATGTTGTCCAACTTCTGACACGATCTGCATGTTCTCTTCATGAATGTGATGATGCTTTGCAGCCACCACAAAGATTATCTCATGTAGGGTCACACTCCCAAACATCCTGTGTGCGCCAAATAAACTGCTTCTTCAAGGCTTTCAAGGCCTTCTTTGAAGATTTACTTGCGCGGATTCGACTGAAACCATCCTTGTGCCGATGAAACTCCTCTAGATGCCTCTCTATGTGCTCAATCGTGGCTTCGGTATGCTACTGGTACTGTGTCGTAATGTGAAAATACACTATGTTCTTGATGCACAATGAAACATCAGTGAAGGGAATCTTTTGGCTTTCCAAAGGGTTTGAAAGAGTTGGCATGAAAACTTGAACAATTGGGCGCCCCAGCGATTTTATCCCCCTACCACTCCATCGCATCACCTGGTTATATGGCTTATTGAATCGAGTGAAGAAATGATATGGAGACATCATCGCCCAGAAGTGGTCAAATTGTTCAATCCTGGAATGTCCATCGAGGGAGGCCATTACGCAGTCCATCCAATCCTGAACCATGCCGAGATTGATGGTATGAAGAATATCGGGTTGAATAATAGCCATTGGGGAGATGCAGTTATATTGCAGAAGATGCCTTGTGAGGTTCGAACCACTGAAACTTCCAGATATTGTCATGCGTCTTGTCTCTCTGTTTCATTTCCCTGAGTCACAAGTGCCATGTCTGGGACGTACAGCCGACAGTCTCACAATTGCCATGATGATGAATTCCCTTCTCCAATTGAAGATTTCGGTGCATTGCACAGCAGGCAATGGGGCTGCTGGAATGAGTGCAAGTGTATGTGTTCTAAGTAGTCAGCCGTCCATGCATGGAGGACTGGATAACATTGCCACATCTGACTGTCTGCACAATGCATTAGCTTTCTAGTGTTGCAAACTGTGTTGAGAGGATGAAAAGTAAGCTCAAAGACTGTCTTTAAAACCATCCAATTATGGATTTGGTGTTACTCCACAGAAGTTGCTTTTCCATCTCCATTAAAGTGATATTTCGGAGGAATGGGAAGAAGGCTGACAAGCATGCTTGCAAGATTCGAAGGCATTGATCTAATCATCGAGTGTATATTTCCAACACCCAAAGATACTGGCCATTCCTTCCTGTTCTCCAACAGATTTGCATGATGTGTCTAGTCTGAACTGCCGAATTGATGAACAATGTTAACTCCAAGTGGCCACCGTACCTATTGAAGCAGTCACAATCATCTTAGCTCTGACGTAATTCAACTAACGTACCTGTTCATTCCACCACCAGTCATTTGATTTCCCCTCTGAGTAGATACAGTCCTCAGCTTCATTGAATTTCTTTGCTGGAGCATATGACACATGTTCCCTGAATGCAGGCTGTTGCATGAGGAACACAATGCATTCAACATGATTGCAGTGGTAATGAAGGTGGGTACTCATCGCCGTGATAATCATTTGGATTGGCGAAACAATATTAACCCAATTTGGCAGATTTCCAAGAGTCGATGCCCATCGCGTAGAACATTTTGTTCAACATTGGGAATACAGTGTGAAATGAAGCGAAGTTACTGACGGTTGCCATTGTACAGTTACAGAAATACTCATCAATAGCAGCTCTGCTCAAGATGTGCATGATGCACCAGTACGCTAATCGATACTCCTCCTTGCAACAAAATGGTAACTGTAGATCTATTTTATCATCAAAGATATTGAAAACCTCATTTGTAATTGGTGGTCTGGCTAGAAGGTCGTCGAAGTGTGGAGTACCATAAATACGTCTCCGAAATGAAGGTTCCTCTCATTCAACACACATGTTGTCCCTGTCGGCTCCTGTATCGCTGGAGTTAATGTTGCAAGAGTGAAGAAATGGGTCCCGATGGGGTTCATGAACGAATGGAAATTGACTACTATCATGCTTGATCACAAACCATCATGTGGCAGATGTTCAACTGATACTCATACAAACCATTGGTTATTGTCGGGACCGAGGTGAGGCATTGAAGCGCCACTGTAGAAGTATGTTTTCAAGCAGTAAAAACGCTGTTGTTGAATATCCATGCTTTGTGTGCAAAATGAAATGTCGCGTGAACAACAAGAAATGTCTCGACAGTGTTTTACTTACTGAAACCATTGCAAGCTGGCTCGTCATTGGAAAATGTCACACCTAAATTTACTTTTACCAAAGAGGGGTCCTACCACCATACTAGAATTTCTCTTATCGTCCTTCACACGTTTGGAAAGTATTTAGTTGCTCTCTCATCTTCAGCATCTCAAGCATCTCCAAATATATACTGCATCTGCATTCGGCTTGTTGCGGTGATCGTTTTGTACCCTCACAAGAACCTCCAATGCACATTGCCTGATTTATATTTGTCACTTTGTGTTGAGTTCGGACCATACAGGAACCATGCATTCTCCTTAGTTACCGACACAGCAACCTCATGCCAGGGTTCAAGAAGTAGAGCAAGGAAACACATTTGAGATATCACTGCAGAGCATGCTTGTAGTTGTCTTTGTGAGGAATTTGAGGATTCAGTCGATGAATCAGGGTCCTGAGATAATGCGAAACAAGTTTATTCCAAACTGAGTAGCAGCCAAGATGATGTCGCCGGATCCAGGTAACCCCTCCAAGCCCACATATATTCTCGCCTGGTCTGCCCTCTTTACTTACAATCTCCAGATCATTTGACACACCCTACTCACCGCTGCTACCACATCGCATCACCCTTGACTATATATCCGACACTCCTGACCCAAGTTTAGAGTCACTAGCATTTGATGTCCACCACTGAATCATTGACCACTGTTGAGAACCTAAAATGTAATGTGATGCCTTGTGGTTGCCAAAATCAGTTGCTGCAAATGCTAATACAATCCAGATGCTGCCTGAACAGGTCTGCATCTAGGCCGAGAATTCTGGCATTGGAGTCAGCCAATTGGCTGAAGAAACCATGGCAATTTGGCAGGTGAACAGTAGGTAGCTTGAAAATGCAAAGGAACGATAATGAAGTGACAGAGTGCATCTGGCACCAAGGCGGCCAGTACATCCAAAATGAACAATGACATACCATCGTTAATATTTCACGATTAACAGTAGGATATCTGAATGCGACCATGACTAGTACAACCTGAAATGTAAAACCAGAGATTGGTCCCGACGGGTTTGACCAAACCTGGCAAAACCCATGGGTTGACAGGTACGGGGCTGGGTTTGGACCACCAAGATGCAGCGGGTCGGGATTTTGGACCGTTCTGGAATGCAACAGAACTGTATATCCGGTCCAAACCTGGACCCGTTGCGACACTATCGAGGAGAAGCCCAGGTCAATGATGAAGTGCCAGAACTGTTTGAAACACATTCGACAAAGTCCCCTGCACTGGGATATGGCGGTTGCAGAGGTTCTGGCGACATTCGAGGACTGGCTGCTGATGGATAGTTTCAACAGTGCTGAATGAATTCCTCTGCAGTGGTTCGGGCTGTGGCTGAAGATATGTGCAAGTGAAATCCAGGAGGCTAGTAAAACTTTGAGACAACGCAACAAGCGACCGGCGACGGATTTCGGAAAGTGCACTTGTAAACTGGAGATGACCAACCTTCCAGAGTTGTCAAATACAATGTTGACGGTTATGATTTGGTGGGTGGCAAATGGCAGGGATATTGTTCTAGCACCCAAAGACCTCTAAGCTTTGTATATCGATGTGAGGCACAGGGAGGAGCTGATCGATTTCGTCGAGAAAAACAGAGGCCTGAAAGAGCCATCCGTGTCAACATCGATGTTCAAGTGCAACTTGGAGCAGGACGAATTGGATGAAGAGTATATGGGATTATATACACACGGGCAAATGCTAATTGTCCCCATATATGTCCAGATTGAATACAACTATTGCGATTCATATGCATTCAAGTTCGAACTTGGATGCAATCTGGAAATATTATTGATCAAAATGAGGAGAGTGACAGGGCAGGAGATTGCCGAGCCCGTGATTTGACAAGCAAAGGAAGTCCCCGCTAGCCGTGTCAAAGCTAGATGTGCCCAACTGCCAATCATTAGACATAGACTTTGGGAGGTTCTGAAAACAGTGGAAGAGAGGAGGGAGAGGAGAATGGTGGACACATTAACAAAATGTATTTTACTCACTCGGAGCCTCCAGGAGTGTGTGAGAGGAGGCCGAGTGTATACTTAGAGTGTCAATTTCAGGAGAGAATCAGACACTAGGAGGGCATTCCGGCCGGCCTTCGGAGTAACTGGGATCTCTGATGACTTGTATGGGAGCACCATGTAAGCGGTTGTGATAAGTTTGGGAGCACCTTGTACAGTCACCCAACCAATGCGGGAATCCCAAAGTAACACTGAGAGATGCCTGGGTACTTGGGGTTATTCATTCAAAGAGCTGCAGGCGTTATCTGAGATTCTCCGAGTGTACAAGATCGATATGAATACCCTCCATGTACGATGCATCGATTATTGTTCATTATCAACTTCTAAATCATACTATAGTACGCAGCATCTCATTCATCATTCTAATGTTTGCATCGCTACATTAAGGAGAGCCAAAGAAAATGATGAGCGATTCAAAAATGCACGCAGGTCAACCCAAAACAATAACCCGACTAAGTGATCAAATGATATCAATTGAACATAGTCTCAATGTCATCCAAGAAATCTCCCATCTTATCAGTGCCAACAAACGCAGGAACACGCAATTCTTCAATGGAGTGGAAAAGCTGGAGGCGATATTTGTATTTCCGAAAGATTCGTGCCTGGCCAGTGCGCGAAATTAAATTCCAAAGTCATTTGGCTTGATTCGTAATATTTAACACGCTGGGATACAGAGATTAGCCCATGGTGAATCAATATGGACTTTGAAAGGCAATATGATGGATTTGTTGGGGAAAGAGGTGCGCCACCAGGAACGGAGGAGTGCCTGATGTGGAGTGCAGGGTGGGCAAGTGGAGTGATGATAGTGATGGAGGAGTGTGGAATGAACTTGAGGGGCCCTAATCCAGGCCAAGGAGCGCCTATCACGCGGAGCAGCCCATCCATGCTAACCATTGCCGAAAGGGGAAGGAGGAAATGAGTCTGGAATGGAAGGGAGGCGCACCTAATTGACGTTGAGGATGGGATTGAGGAGCGTCCATTCCAGAGGAGGAGCACCGACCGAAAAGGCAGTCTGGAGCGCTGAATGATTGCAGCGCCAGTCCAGACTAACGACCGCAGAAGGGAATTGAAGAGCGGCAATTATAGCGGAGGAGCACCATTGGGGGGGGGAGTGGGGTATGAAGCAGCCCACCATGTGTAATTGATGAGTGCAGTGGCTTCTGCAGTGAGACAATCTATCACTGTGGAAAGGCAAATTTTAGCTCGATATTCATCTTGAGAAAACATAACTGTAACTTCCCTTCCAGTGGCATACTCAGACAGCGCACAATGAAAAGCGGCGGCTACAAGCACTAGCGTCTGCAGTGCGAGAGGTTGGAACATTTGTGATGTGGTCGGCTACCGCCACAAGCTATTGGCGGTGAAGAAAAATCGATGGTAGGTTTAGTCAAGCACTTCCATCCGCCTGAACCATGATTTCTTATCTCCGATGACCTTTGAGAGTTAGGCATGATCAAACAGGAGCACCTTTACCTGGATCGAATGATCAGTCTCTGATCCTAAATCCAATCCGTAACTACAGGCAACAGTTTGACAAGCTCCATCTGCCAATCACCCTCAAATGGCACTAATCATTAGTTTTAACTATGTATATTTTTGGGGTTTAGTATCATCATAAGTCAAATTGAGGAGCAGAACACAATTGAAACACTTTCAGCTTCTCAGGTTTGCGGGTCAATTTTAGGAGATGGACCACCGGTCAATCGACACACAGATGGTGCATCTACCGGAGCACCTGCTGATGCCTGCTGACGATCCTGCGCTTCAATGGCTAGTTACCAAGCTTCATCAACTATCCAGTACATCTCATCGGAAATGATTGGCCAGGGAGTCTTAGTGAATATGATTGCCTCCACGAACCGTTTCACTACTTCAAAAGTAGCATATGGGTGTTGAGGAACATTGTGATCTCCACCGGCCTCTGGTTGAGGAACACTCCGGTCTCCATCAGCCTTGGGAAGCGGGAGCGCCTGGGAGGGTACAATCTCAGACATGCGGAATATTTCAATAGTTGACTTTTGCCGTTTGAGCAATGGTGGTGCTATGGCCCTGGCTGCATGGCACAGATTTGGGAGGGAAGTGCAGGCAATGACAGTATCGGCACGGTTCCGTTTCTTTGGCAGTGGAACCGTTGTCATTGGTAATGTCTTATCATAGCGCGCCTGCTCTTGATGTAGGATCTCCTGCTGGTTGTCCAAATCGTCTTCTTTGATATCGGATGACAAGGTTGACTCTCCAGGGACTTCACTATTGTCATTGCTGATCTCCCGATTGGTATCATCATCATCCTGCTTCATACAAATCATAGCACAGACAGTAGCTATTTCTAACAGTATACACAAAGGCTGGGTTGGAGTTCAAACATTTGATTGCCAATTGAAATTGGCTGTCATCTTGAATGCACGTGCAAGTGCTCTAGCAAGTTGTGTTTCTTGAATCTTCTGTGAATAGTGATTCCTCACCTGGCTGGCCGTGGGTTCCATGTTGATGAAGTGAACTTGGGGAATGTAGACAGAAGTCTATAAGGGTAAAGATAGAATGAAGTTCGATAGAATAACGGCCAAATGAGGCAACAAAGTACCATGCGGTTGAGGAGGATACAATCCGAGGTGTGCCTGGAAAAAGTGACACTTGGCCGAGGAGCATGCAATTTGACGCGTTCCTGGAATGAGTCCGGAAGACAGTGCTGGCGGTTCATATATAAATTGCCAATGCTAGTTCTTTCTTGTCATTTCGGAAGCGTCAGGTGCACCAGATTAGATGGATTCTTCAGGCCCCCGATTCCCAAATTTTAGCACTCGTATCCAAGTAAGCTATTGATGCATGAGTTGGAGGTTTGTTTATGCCAACATACCTTGAGTTTGAACCACATGCTCGTGAAGATCTCAACACACCTAAACAACTCGAGACATTTACATGGTTGTATCACTAACTAACTCTCGCGGCTGGACATATGTGGAATACTGAAATGGGTTGATGACAATCGCCCCTGCATATGACTCTGCCTATGGTAGTTCATCATGCCTCCAGTTCGAGCATATGAGATGTGACTGCGTGGCACAGTATTCTGGGTGTGTCGACAAATCTTGCAGGACTTGGACGGAGGAATGAGTTGGGACCCTGGTGAGTGGCAACAGTTGTGGTTACATGGTTTCACACATAGTTTGTTGCCGATAGTAGATTAATATGAATCTCCGAATATGGTATACCAGTTGGAAGGACATGCTATTGTGATGATATTGTGTGGTTTCAGGATTCTGCAGGAAAGGTAGAGGGCGATTAGGCAATATCGTGTGCACAACTTCACTTTCAGCAGTCCGAGTCTGCTGAAGTCACAATATGTTTGCAGTCAGTGTAAGAGAGGATGGATAATTTGGGTGTACAAAGGAGAGATTCAACATAGAAAAAGAACAGTAAAGGTACGAGGAAGACTCTGCGGTAATCTAATCGATTCCAGTTCTCGCCATTGCGAAGATTGCTAGTGAATGGGTCATAAATAGTCACTCACATTAAGATGTTGCGCATAATATCTTGTAAATACTGCATCATTTAATAACAAACTCATTATGAGTCTCAATGCTACAATGTTGACTTAACATAAATATTGGGGTTCAAAGCAGTGCATAAGAAGAATATGAATGGGTCATGAGGATTCATCTGACAGCTGAAAGATCATTAACAGCATGCAGTTCCGCTCAATTGATGTGTAGCTAGCATTGTATTGGCCTGCAGGATACAATCTAATGGCTGCAATTGCTGGCTTGCCTTAGTGTGACAGTTACTTGTACTCTCAGAAACTGCCTTTTGTTTACTCGGGCTTTCATCAGGATTTGTTCTTACTGCACTCTTGGGATTAGACGTTGGCTGAAATCAGATACTGGCTGTTTATGATTTGTCACGAACTTCGGGTGGTAAAGATACAGGGTGGGCGGGAGCTTGTCGGTCGCCGATCGAGCCGCTGAGCAGAGACTTCCATTCGAAGTCTATCTCTTCGAGCTCTCTTGATGGAAATTGGTTCACACAATCTATTTTAAGATATGAGTATTTGGCAGCCCAAACATACAAGTGAGTGAAAATATTGTTAAGTCGGCATTAGAAGCGTGGAGACTTTAAGCCTAGTCAAGGGAGTGTGGTATACAAGTGAGCGGGAGTTGCTGGTCATCTGCAGAATCGCTGAGCAGGAGCTGTCTTTTGAGGTTCACTCTCTCAAGCTGCAGCTTGATTGGGGAGCCCGAACAACAGAAGCAATTTTGGGATCTTGGAAATGTAAGGTCCAAACCTACTCTGCAGTCAAAATCAAGTTTAGTGCGGTTACTTAAGGCCCAGGGCTGTGCATCCACGGTAAGCGTGCGGTGGACACCTTCCTCCAAAGCATACGTTGACACGGAACATGACAGTTATGGCATATAAGCAGCGGCCTTCACATACCGATCAAACGTAGATTGAGACATTATGGTGGGCCAAGCGGGATGAGCCGCGCCTGCACCTAAACGTTTAGTGTGTGACAGATGACACTCTGAGTGCTGGTCGCTACAGCTTCAAAGCATTCAGCAAGATGAATCATTCAAAGGTAATTTGAAGTGGGCATATACGGTTCAGAGGGGTGCCTGGAGTGGGATCATATGTTAATTATCAGTGCCTGCTTGTCGGAATCAGCCTTTGAATTGAATATGCACGCATTGTCAAATCTGAATCCATCACACTCAACAGGAGAGTGGATCCGAGATGAGCCTGAACTGCATTCCTCAGGTAGGAAACACTCTGATGTGTTCATAGGGTAAGCTTGGAATACGCGAGCCGTGTCTGAAGATATGATACATCAACCCCATATCGGTTAGACAGTTGTTCTATCCCTGGATGATTAGAGATATACTGTGCGGGATCTGTCTCAGGAGAGTCAATATGTTGAAAGCGATTCTCTTGTGCAATTGTCTGTTAATAATGCAGCATTGATGATTCAGTGAAGATCCTGAATTCTTTCGCAATTCTAGTGTCCGGTGCGCCTGAAATTGACAAGAAACAAATCATTTGAGTCGCACTTGGAGGTTCAGGCCAACCTGAGAACTGGAATCCCGGTTGCAGATTTTGGGATCACGATTCCACACGGGCAATAGATGATGAAGATGATAAGTCACTGCAGCTTCCACAGATTGGCAGAAGGAGAAATGTACGGCACCGCGGAATATGACGTAGTCAACCATTAACCCGGCGCACCTGCCTTTCATCACATATCCGATTATCCAGATGAGGCAATGGTTCAGTATACCTGATATATGTTGATCATTGACTTCATCTCATATTCATTACAATAATCATCTAATAGGAATTGGATTCGAACTCTAACCAATACTCCTGCACTCCTCCCTAGCATCTCATTCTCCATTCCATTTGACTATTTTGCATCAGTTGGTGAGATTGTATTGGTTGAATGTTTATAGTGGCGTACCTTGATTACACTGCCCTAATCATTATCATTCATTCTCACAATCTGATGGTACGACATCTCCATGCTCTGAATGCTGCTTTATATGGTCCTCCCGACACTCCAGAATGCGGTATATCATTGCAGTGGTGATGTTTGGTCGGCTCATCAGGCCATGAATGACTCTCATTTGCGCCACTCTAGAGCTCTGGTGGAGATCACTCAGTCTGATATCATTACCACCTGGTCTAGTGTTCAATAGCCATGTGTGTGGGGCTCAGTGTTGCCCGAGTCAGACAATCCATGCAAAGGCCTGGCGCTGCTCATTCAATACCTAGAATTTCTGAGTTATTACTGGATGGTTTGCTGCTGTGAGATTTTGGCCCGTCCCACCCACTTTAGGTGTAGTTATGAACACAGTGGGATTTGGTGATTCTTGCAATTTGAGCTGCATTTCTGTGCGCACATTGTTGCCCATTTCTGCATACATGTAGAAAATATCCAAATGATCTGCAAATATCTGTGTGAGCCATCACTTCAAATAACGAACCCTGCCTGGCAGAGGACAAAATAGCATGGCGTTTTGAGGGGGAGATGCACAAGGCAAGGCACTTTTAGTACTTTCAGGTTTGTGTAGCATCGCCTCATTGGATGCTTCGTCTTCGTCAACTTCAGGATACTCTTCAGGTCCATTGTCAAGCATTGGAAGAAATGTGACTCTCAGCCATCATAAAATCGGAGAATCCACCCAAGTATCAAGTGTCCATTCATGGTACCATTGTCCTGACGAGACATTCCCATCTTCAGTGTCTGCCTATACCAATGAGAAACACGTCAGCCACCCTATATGTACCCTTCATACTCCTGAAGCTCCACGTGAAATGTATCTTTCCACAAGGGTCGTTAGTTCAGCTTGCACTGCTTCAGTTCATTCGAGATCACCAAGGTGTGCATTCTCCTTCGGTATACAAACAAGTGGTTTCCCATTCGCATTTGCAGATTCTGATGACCTTGTAATTGTCCAGGGCTTTGCAATGTGCATCATCCGATGTGTCACATCCTGTTGAGCGTCCCAGTTCTCATTCCGGATGGCATGCATCAAACTCTGCACAGCGGAATACAGTGACTCGGTGCCGTGCTTTTCAATCCCTGTGTGATCCTCTGGATCTTCAGGCACACCTGAACACAGCCACATCGTCTGAGATCAATAGTCCTGGAGTGAATGAAATCCCGGCATTGCAGTGACTTGATGTATGATTTGAATTCGCCCATTCATCGAAATTTGCCTGCCCAAACAGTTTTTCATCTTGTAATGGTGACACTCATCAACAATGCCACAACTCCATGAACAGTGTGAGAGATGGCCGTTGCTTGATTGTTTCGCTCTCGATGGTATGGTATCATACGACACAAGGTGGATTTTCCATCGGTTGACTGGCTTGTCGGTAGTGGTGTTCCGATCCTCGTCTGTGAGATTCGTATTTTCCTTGTGCAACACGGTAATCAGTTCGAAATTGATTCCATATGTCATCTCGTCGATGACACTCTTGAACATCTCTGCAACTTCAGGCATTGCCACCACGAGGATTCGTGCAACATCCGATGTACGCGCTGGATGCCCCTGACGTAGAGTTGCCTGAATCTGTGAATGGCGGCGGGGCACTGTATTCTGTCTCCACAACAGATACCTCTCCGGTTTGTAACCAATAATCCAGGGAATGTCGTTCTGTGCCAGATTCACCCACGCTTCATGGGTATCCCCCCACACAATCGTTGGTGGTAACCCAATTACAACTATCTCAGTCAGCAAGTTGCATATCATTGTTGCTGCCACCGAGGTGAAAGTCTTGCCAAGACACATTTCATCTGGCACCAGCGCTCCTGGCATATCAGAATCCCAAACCCACCTTCTTACAATGACGTGTATGGCACAAACCTGGTGTGCCAGAAACTTTGTTCCGGGCAGGCCTGGAATTGAATATATGTGGCCTGGAACACGGTCATCTGTTGATTGGCGAATTGGATGGGCATTCAGCAGCCTGACAGCCTCATCAAGACACTCATGTTCAAATTCGTTGGTGATTGTGCTGAGGAGAGTATTAATTACTGAGCTGGTATTATCTGGATCAAGGTCCCCCTCGGCATCCACTTGCTCCTGAACCACTCTTGTACCGTGGTCGGTCTTCATGTTGTCCTCAATGATCTCTTTCACTTGCTCCAAGGTCAGTTGGGCAGATGGGTTCATACTCCAGTGCTCCTAAAATTCATCGCAATGTTAGGAATTTCACAGACAAGGATTTGGACCGAAAAATATGTGGAATATAATCAATTTTATTCACTCAATCAGAACTTACATTAATACTACTGTCTGGCTCTGTCTCACCTGCCTCCTCAGCCACCACACTTTCATTTTCATCGGATACCTCTGAAGTCTAAGAAAACTGATTTGCAGTGGGGCATAAATAACCGTAACCAGGCTAGTGGAGATTTCCTTGGCCAGTCTAATTGGGTGCTCCGCAATATTCCTCCTTGCAGATGCCTTCATTTCTACCAAAAATAGTGTCACATTGTATCCCAGTTTCAACTTGAAGGCATGAGAAAGGGAACTGCAGTATGAAATCGGACCATATAGAGGATCGTGCATCATTTGCCTCGGTGCATAAAATCCTGTATCCTCCTCGCCCAATTCCTCCTGGGTCAAATTGCATATGCAGATTGCGGTCAGAGAGTATGATTTTTTCGGGCCACAATTCTGTGCGATGGAATCTATCATCTCCTCCCAGTGCCTCACATCTGTGTACGAAACAAGGAGTTGCATGCTGGATGTCTGGTCATTGTTGCCGCTCAGTACTTGACGAATCCCAACCATGAAAGTTCCATTTGGCAACTCTCGGAAGTTACCTCTTGCTTTTTTGCCGGCATTCTCTCCCAACTCCGTCACCGGTCGCTTGTCACCTCGCTTTCCCTGCTTCCTCATCTCCTGCACAGCACTTGCACATCTTTTCAAAATGATCTAAACCCACGGTTGCGGAATCCATTCGGCATTATCGATATTTTCCCAAGGCAGCCACGTCTCGAAACTCTCCAAAAAATCTGCAACAGTTGTTTCCCAGCGCAGGAGTCCTCTTCACAGCTATTTCAAACAGTTCTGTCCCCCAATAATGGACCGATGCTACTTCTCCAGAAACCCAGTGACCCAAACTTTTTTCCACTTGTTGAAGACACTAAAGTTGGGCTGCCCCATCCTTCTGGCAAATTGTTTCAAGGAGAATTCCATTTGCTTCAAGCTGATTGGGGCTTTGCCTTCGGTAGTGTTAGCCATGGTTCCGGACCTTCACTTCACGTCTGGGTCCAGGTCCAAATCAATCTCTTTCCTGATTGGCGGTCCGAGTTGTCGATCAACCAGAACCGTCAACTCCGATACGGTTCGATGGCAAACTCCCAACCCATCTGAATGCGGCGGGTTGTCAGCCGGCCGCCCAGCGGGTCCATCCATCGATTCATATAAGAATCCTGTTTTGGAGTTTGTTCATACTATATTATCAAAATCACGTTTTCAACAACCAATAATATATTTTTGAATTCTTTGCAGATTGCAATATCGATTAATTTGGAATCGGTGTTTTACATTTCATATACTGTATTGTGCCTATCAGGGCGGTCAATGATTCGAATATGAATGCAAAGAACCGCGTGATTCCTTGATTACCACCTATGCAACAATTGACCCTGTTGACGCTCCGTTGACGCTCATTTTCAGGATTTGGCAGGGAGAATGTCGCTGCTGATTTTGCCAGTAGAGGCTGCCAATATCTGATAAATGGATGTTGGCAACAAATCAGAACATAAATTACCCAAGATGCGAACCTGAACATCGTTGACGCTCCCTTGACACTCATTCTCAGGATGCAGCAGGGAACATGTCGCTGTAGTTCTTCTTAGTAAAGGCTGCCAATATCTGATGAATGGATCTCTGGAACCAATCAGAATATAAGTTACCCAGGATGCGAAGTTAACAATCGTTGACATTCCCTGGACGCTCATTCTCAGCATGCGGCATGGAGCATGTCGCTGTAGTTCTTCCCAGGAAATGCTAACAATGTCTGACGAATGGATGTCTGAAACCAATCGGAATATCAATTACCCAAGCTGCGAAGGTGAGGATTGTTGACGCTCCGTTGACGCTCATTCTGACGATGCGGCATGGAGCATGTCACTGTAGTCTTTCCCTGTCAAGTCTGTCAATATCTGAAAAATGGATATCTGCAACCAATTGAAACATAAATTATCCAAGATGAGTAGATACAAATCTTTGACGCTCCATTGATGCTCAGTCTCAGAATGGGGCAGTGACGATGTGGCTGTCTTCTTTGCCTTTAAGAGCTGCCAATACATCGGTTATGCATAACAGTGACCAAATTGCTATTCAATTACAGTACTTACAAAACCACAAATCGTTGACGCTCCAATGATGATCATTTTAATGTATTGTCCATTCAACATCTGCTGCCATCGATAATAGTTTTTATCATGATTTGAACTCCTTGGTAGTTCTTCTCCCAGATTGAGAATTGGCCCTGTGGCAAAGCTGAGCGCAGTAACAATCTTCCACTGTTTGCTATCACATGACTACAATTGATGTATCTCTGCAAATGCTTCGTTGTGCCTGCTATGCATCTGTTTCTCCACCGATATTCACAAGCTACTGCTCACCATTCGCCCAGAATACATCACTACCTAAAACTCTCGGTCAAGATACATAAAGAAGCTGGTGAAACATTGACCCATTCTGTCATACTTTTTCTTCTGTCCATTATTACGCCTTGTTTCGATTGCATTGACCGTCATCAACACCTTTTCAGCCTCTCTCTTTGACTTCCGTGTAGGCCGGCTCAATCTGAGAACAATTGGCGCGGCGATCACATCCTGAGGCTCTGAGCATTGCGCATCCTCGATGCCATTGTCTTGCTCCGTATGAGGTTCAAAGTCCGCCGCACAATCGTCTTCGCTGTCATGTGGACTATCCAAGTACCCATTCCAGTTAAACCAATCTTCAGTGTTCGAAATGCTTTCAGGTGCGCTATCCTCATCACCCTCCACTGGATGACGGTTGATTCTTCAGATTTGGTGGACATTTAATATTTGAGTTCCTCCTCCAGGGAGGTCTTTTGCAGACAAAGGTGGTGGCAAAGCAGATCTTCCTGACAATTTGAATGAAGCCGCACCATCATGTTGAAAGGGTGACCAGGATGCATTGACGAACTCCTCCGTACCTGAAATGGTTCCCATGGCAGTCATCTGCTCGTATTGAACGCGTGATTGCTTCTGGGTAGCACGTAGGTTTTCGCTGCCCTGCCAGAGCTCCAACATGGAGTGAACCTTGGCCATTTTGTGCAATTTCATTTCTTCCGCCTCTTTCCTCAATTCTAAGTTGTTTTCTGGGTTCGTTGTATCCAAATCTAGGCCAGAACCTGCCAAAATCCTGTTATTGGGGCAAGCGATGTGCCTTACAACGACTTTTTCGCGAAGAGTCCCCCCTATGGTTTATGACTGCCTCCAGCCGACACCATCTCGGCCTAGGGAAGAACTGGCCTCCACTCCAACACCATATGGTATGATAGAGAATATGTTGTGCGCCAAATTGGAGAGATCAGCATACTTCGAGTGCGTTTGCTCCTGTTGATGCCTCCAGTCCATCATGTGTGGTAACCAAAATGTACTGGTAATCTCCACTGGGTCGGAGTGGTAATCGTTTACATTTGGATTGATTTGCCCACGGATCTTTGTTGCTTCAGGGGGCAAATCCAAATAGAGCCTGGCGGCGGCCAATCAGCGTGCTGCGCGATCGCTGTGTCCGGGTGTCGTCTTAGCCAAATTGTTAGGCGTCATGTATTCTTCATTATTGCCGGTCACAGCATATGGATCAAAGGATGATTGACAGGATCGTGAAGGGTTTGTAGAGGGGATGAGATTGCTGCTCGGTAAACTTTTTAGTTTATCGACCGGCATACGTCGATGTTTGGAATAGTATTCATTCTCCACAGACTTCAGATAGCCCTGTTGGTATTTGGTAGTATAGGATGTCTCGTCCTCAGGATTGATATCCATTCCCTGGGGTCACTTTCTATATGATTTCCACATTGGGAACGGATCGAGAAGATGTGCAGATATGACAAGCTCAGCCGTCAATGGGGTCACTCCAGCATAATATTTGGAGATCTTCTGTCGTGCTAACATCACCGCGCAGAACAAGTCTTCCTTTCATTGAGTCATTTTCTCAACCAAAGCTCGCATCGTGCCATCCATGTGATGGAAGATGTCATTGTACACTGTGACAACGTGATGCAATGTGACTGTATGCCTCTTCGACATCCACAGGGTCCATTATCGGAATGGCCTCAACAGTTCCATGACAAACATCACAATGGTCCATTCATCTTGTGTTGTGGAGAGTGGCTGGAATTCACCGTATTTTGGTGTTCAAAGTCACTCGCGTGGGAATTCCCATCATTGGTTGGAAAGGTAAAGCAACTCCCGTGAGGAGTTCCAACGTGTCTCCACATCCATAAACGGAAGTACCTCGATGTCGGCTTGGGCTGTTTGACAGTCACTGCACTCGTTTCGACGACAAGGTGCCAGCCTAATCAATACAGCAAGCATTCTTTGCTATATAAAGGTCAATTTCAGGACTTTTAAAATAGCCTGAAATATGTACTTTCTCAATAATCTTTGCTAAATCTGCTTTCATGGCAGACACCTTATTGATTCGAGCGCTGCCCTCATTTCGAAGCCTTTGACTGTTCCTAATGTCTATGCTTTCATTCTCCACAAATTACTAATCGCGCTCATGGGCTTCCCAAGACTTGGTGCAGCCTTCTACACTGAAACTGCTCATAAATGCACGTAAAGCCAGTTGTATGACATGCGCCAGGCATCGTATGAGGTTCCGCAAAGCAGGCGACTCGATTCCAGATGCCACAAGTGTTGATTGCAGCTCACATGTCATCGAGTAATTTGAGGAGGCATTATCACTCAGTATTCCTAGCAAACAGCCGTCGGTCAGCCCACAATGATCAATCACGTCCTTCAAATTTACGGCTAGCTTTGCTCCGGTATGATGGCCCTTGACCTATCATCCTGAATTAGCTTCCGAAACGGGAAAAATACATGCGATCAACCTCAACGAAAGCGAGTTGAACCTCACACCATACCCAATTTGGACGCATATAGTAAGCAATGACTGACGTTATGACTAGTATGTTCGTTGATGTCCATCTGTCCAAACCTAAACAAACTTTCTGTTGTGATGGTAATTGCATCTTAAGTGCATCCACGGTCAGTGCATGTTCCCTCCAGCCAATGTAGCTAAGCGTTATAGTGGATGCCAGCACTCTGTCAGTATGTAATGCCTTATATGACCATCGTAGCTCTAGATTTGAAATGGCGTTCTATGGAATATGAGCTGAAACAAATTCTACCGTGAGGTAGCAATTCCACGTGTCTTGGTGAAATTCGGAAGATTCAAAGTTGTTAGCTGCCAGTTTTGAAGGTTTGGTCTGGCATTTTGGTTAATATGGATCAACCTGGATGTCAAATATGATCTTCCTCTGCGAACTTACTATTGTGATTCCTCGACTTCCTTGCCTCTGCAGGATCGCCAAAGCTGTGTCATCGACCGTCGAACTAGTCAATTCAGTAACCTCTGACTCTGTTAATTCGTTTAACTTTGAGATGTGTGCTTTTGCCAGCAACTGTTTCCCCGTTGATCTGGTCCCATGTTCTGATGGATGGCGAAGAACTTGATGACAAAGGATACATATGATGACAGGGCAGCTGGTCTCCAGAATTCCGCAGTGTAAATAAAACTGCCACAATGGCGCTTGTCTAGAATCATTTTAAGCAATAGGCCGCTTCTAGCCTACATTCATTGAAGCCCACCAAGCATCAAAGATCATGTGTAAAGCAAAGTAGCTCAAATCACCAATCAATACATGTTCATTTTTGGAAGAGATCATAACCTAGAGCAATGAGGTGTTCAATGATTTTTAATCCGACATGGCATCAGGAACTAGAAAGCTGGGTAATCCGATTTGAAAGACTACCAAAAATATGGATTCAGCAAAGCAGACTGCAGGTTCTGAAATATTGACTCTACAGCTACAAGTAAAAAACTCAGATCTGTAAGACATTGCATGCATATTTGTGAAGTTGTATACAAGGTCAGATTGCAAAGACTGACGTGTGAAACTCAATTTAGAAACTGCACAACGCAGTTCATTGCTGTGTAGCAGTCTGAGCCTCCACACACTCTGTTGACGCTCTGTGGGAGCTCAATTGTACGACGCGGACGCTATTTAGTGAGAAGAATTTTTGCCAATACAGGCTGCCGATAGGTTCATTGTGGGTTATCTGTGTTCCATTGCCAATATATTATCCAAGACGCAAGATCGAAAATTGTTGACGCTCCGTTGACGCTCCGTTGACCCTCATTTCTGGGACATAATAGAGATGTTGTCGCAACCATGTTTGCCTAGAGTGGTGGCCGATAGTTCAACTATGGCTTAATCTCGCCACACAGCACTTGCATTTTCCATAATGCAAGGATAAAAGTTGTTGACACTCCATTGACGCTCAATATTAAAACATAGTAGCGATGTTGTTGCAACCATTTGTGATTTGAAAGGCAGGCAATAGTTCGATTATGAGTTAATGTTGCAGTGAAACCCTCTGGATTTTCCATAATGCAATGATAAGAATCGTTCATGCACAGTTGACACTGATTTTTAGGAGGTAGAAGGAATATGTTTCATAGCATTTTTGCCCAAGAAGGCGGCTGATAGAATGATTATGGGTTGACGTCATTCCATAGCCCCTAGATTCTGCAAGATGCAAGACCAAAAATCGTTGACGCTCTATTGATGCACATTTTTAGGAGGTAGTAGCGATATCTTCTCTTGCATTTTTGCCCATAAAGGCCACCAATATTATGATTGTGGCTAAATGCCTTTGCACAGCCCAGTGATTATCCAGGATGCATGACCAGAAATCATTGACGCTCCGTTGATGCTCATTTCTATGAGAGAGCAAGGAGCATGTCGCTTGCCAATTTACCCCTTAAGACTACCAATACTGCTTGTTTGGATGGAAGTGACTATGCAGCCGTGTGATTGCTGAAAGGGTAAAACTATAAATCCTTGATGCTCTGTTGGCGCTCACCCTTGAGCTCACTATAGAGACATACTAACAGTCGTTGGGTGCTCAACAATTGTACCTGAAATCCACACAGTCTTTTTTGGCAGCCAGTATACCGTTTCTATGTACTAGCATTTGAATCCAAAATCTTCAAGACGTCTCAGTTTCTGAGCGACCACTATACATGTCATTTACACGATCAATGACTTAGGTCCATCGCAGATCAGTGCTTTCGGCTGGCAATGTACCGCATAAAAATGCACACACTAGTTTTAAATATTTATATGCCAATGTCCTCACCATTCCATATCCAGCTCATTCTCCTTGATTCCCATGAGGTACCATAAGCAATTTTCAATTTCTCGACCATGTGTCGGAGGTCTGAGCGAAGAGTTATGTAGTTGCCTGCGGGGATCTATGCAACCTGACGGCTGTCATTTATCCGGGTGTTGGATGTGCTTTGAGTGCTCCTTCTATGAGTCGTATGCCATCACTGACTTGAAGTTTGTTAGTAAATTTGGTCTCAAATTTAGGTTTTGCATTATCATATAGCCGTAACAGGCGACACCATATACAGTTCATTGTTCATCAATCAACTTCATTTGGAGACAAGAAAATTCGCAAGGCCCGTACAACTCTTGCACACACACTGACAAATAATCCTGTCTCACATTTTGGTTACTGAAATCCAGGAAAAGCTGCCACGTAACAAAGTAGGTACAAATTGCATTTACTCGAGATACGTCCTCAGAAATACCTATTTGCCTATCAACACCTCTGGTGACGGAGGAGCCATCACCATGTCATCGTCCGAATCCGATTTCGATATGGTCATTAGCTAGGGACTCTATTTGCAGGGGTAATACCTTACAGGTTGAAATAGCTTCGCAATCTCCATCTGTGACGACTCGGGCACCGCGTCGGGCATCAGAGATCCAATGAGAGTGTATGCCTGAGGTTTCTCCGAACCCGGCCCCATTTGACTACTGCCTTGTCATGACGTCACTTGTGGCATTTGTGATTGTCCGGGGATGATATCCAGAGCCTGCATAACCTTTTAAAATGATTGCGGTGATGGTAAGGCTGCTGTCGTGTCTGTGTGGGGCATCACAACTGTCAGAACCTTCAATTCAGTCATCCCGTACTTCATATGTCTCCCATGCGAGAAGTCCGCCGCATCCCACAATCTCGGTTGCATCAATTCATCAAGCCGCATCTGCATGTGCCGAAAACTCTCCATGCCGTGCTGTACAATTTTGGAGATTGTGCCCATGACCCAGCCAGGTTCGTCATCTTCGCACAGCTCGCCAAGCTTTATCATCTTCATCATCTTCATCGTCTTCCCCATCCTCCTCATCTGCAGTACTTGCAAGATCGCTCAGACTTTCTCCGATAGCATTCAACATATCCTCAAATGATGTTTCAGTCTTTGTGGTTGTCGATCGTGCCTTTTCAACATTTCTCATACGTTCCTGCTCCTGCACAATTGCTGTCTCTGCATCATGAAATTGCTTTCTTGCCACTACGGACTCTCTATCCACATCATCCTCGATGCATTTCTCTTTATCTTCGTTGCTAAAAAAGGTGTTTTCCCGTCTTTTCTCCACCGAAAGCTCCCTTTTAGATTGTAAGCTGTGCAATGCTCACAACGCTCGAACCCTCTCTGGCTCCAAACCACACTTGCCTTTATTCGCTTGCTGAAGTCGTGGTGTGGATATCTTTGGCGATTTGCCATATTTGCCCGCCAGAAGTGGCAAATTGTTCTTTTTTCAGAGAATGGACTACCATTGTGTCTTGTGTTGACCTTGTCGTTGGGCGAAATGTTAGATGTTGCAAGATATGGACCACATCGAGGCAAGCTGCATCATTTATGTCAAGGTTGGTAGTTTTGATTAATTAGAACAAAGCAAAATCAGCATTTTGACTGTCACTTTATTGGGAATAGTCATGCTAACTGTACATTATGACTCGATGGTTAGCATGTGATTCATGTACAATCCCGGCGATATCTGGAGACAAACATCACCAGACGTTCTTTCCGTGGAAGAATGTTCTTTGTATATCTATCAATCATGAGATATTGGCTGTCTTTCATGACAATGTATCCCTGTAAACACACAAACAATATCGGACCAACTTACTACACATCACGGGACCGTTGGAATGCCCTGCAGCCATCCGCAGTGCAGCCATTTGCAGCCGGATTCAGCTTGAATTGATGGTGCATGTTGGCTGTCACTCATTCCATTTTGACTTGTAGCTAACTATAAAATCTTCAGTACTTCCCACTTCTTTTCATGATCATCTTCCTCACCATTCTACAACAGCAAGTCATCGCTCCAGAAACATTTCAACCAGGTGTGATTGGTGCCGAATCTAGCCGAACAACAGGCGCTTCAACCAATGCGCGACCTGGTGAGACACAGCAGCAACGCAGACACCAGTTAGTCCACTGCAATGGTACAATTGTAGTCACCGAAAATATGACCCAGGACGCTGAGCTAACAATAGTACGTAACACCGGCAGCAGCAAGAATGAAAGGCCGCATCAGATTGGACGGGAGTCGATCCATATCGATGTAGATGGCGGTCAACTAACAATGTATCACACAGCTGGGGTACATAGAAAGCTATGTGATCAATTCATTGCTGCGCGTACCTGGAACCTCCAAGGTTGACCAAGGCATTTGTCCACACGGTCAGTGAAATCGAACATCACGATGTTGTCAGTTCTGGGATTTTCGCCGATGAATTTTGTTATAAACCACTCCCGGACGGTATGAAACAGGCTTTAAGGACCTTAGAGGTGGCTACGGAGCCGTATATGGTTGAGGTAATAGCCGAATCTCACTTCAGAAGCAGCAAATAATTCCTTGTAGGTTTTCAACATGTCAGCGACTATGGCAAGACAAGGAGGTCGTGTACAGCTTGAACAGTCCGACATGCGTCTTGCCTTGAATATGGCCAAGAAAGCTAAAGAAGCATTTTTGCGTGCCGCAATGGAGGAAACGCATCAACTAATCAAGAGACCTCGGGCCGAAGTCCAAGAAGAGAAGAAGCGGGGTGTTGTGTTTCCAGGGCATGACATGGTGAAAGCTGCGATAGAAAGACACACGGCAATGGTTCATGAAAATCAAACTGACGGCACTCTTCCTTGCCACAATGGCACAGCACTGAATCTGCAGACACACTGGGAGTGCAAAGACATGGGTGCACCTCCATTACAACTGGCCCCACCAAGGCCCGGAACGCCACCTGCGCCACCTGATGACGGTGAGAGAACCCAAAGCTCCGAAACAGAAGGTGTGCCACCCAGATATGTGTATATACATACTCCGCTTGCCACCGCTCGATTTTTCAATGTTGATCTATATTGCAAGGATCGCATGTGCGATAAAAATTCTATTCCAGATTTGCTGCGTGATGAAGGTCCATCCACAGGTTAGTACACGATCAGCTGGGTTGTAATGCCGCTGACAGCCATTTTGTAGACGACAGCAGCCTTCTGAGTGAACCTGACAGCGATAACGAGAGTTGACTGAAGGGAACGGGATATTTGAGTACGATCATTATCTACAATTAGCGGACACTTTAAATCATAATTTAGAGGGTATATTTATATTCATCATTAAAGAACAATGTAGTAATGAAGGAGAACCTTCCTGAACAGTACAGAATGGCTGCCAAAGAACCATTATTGATACACTATGCCAAAGTAAATTGTGTCATATTGCGGATATGCCCGTGGCAAAATGAGTGTCAACGAAGCGTCAACAATTCTTGGTCCTGTAAGTCATGTAATACAAATGTGATTTGGTAGTGAATACACATAATGGAAGTGTTGCCACCCTGTATAGCCAAAAGAGAAAGCAACATGCTCCCTGCCCCATCTTGAAAATGAGTGTCAACAGAGGGTGAATGATTATAGGTCTTGTTAATCTGGTAATTGAGAAGTGATTTTGTAGCGGTTATACATAACAACAGTATAGCCAACAATTATACGCAAAAAAGAAAGCAAGATGCTCCCTGCCCCATCTTGAAAATGAGCGTCAACAGAGCGTCAACAATTTTTGGTCCGGTAAGTCGGGAAATTAAAATGCGATTTGGTAACAAATACACATAATGTAAGTTTTGCCACCCTTCATAGTCAAAAAACGAAGCAAGACACTCCCTGCCCCATCTTGAAAATGATCGTCAACAGAGCCTCAATGATTTTTGGTCCTGTAAGTCAGGAAATTACAATGTGATTTGGTATGGAATATACATCATGGAAGTGCAGCCACACTTCATAGGCAAAAAACCAAGCGAGACGCTCCCTGCCCCATCATGAGTATGTGCATCAATGGAATGTCAACGATCTTGGGCCTTCGATCATGGTTTATCGAAACGCGCTGTGGCTGTTAAAGTCCATATACTCAGTGTTTGCCCTATTTGTAGTCTAAAATGCTTGTGAACAATTAGTTGCACCATTTAGATGCAAAAACAAGTTGCTGTTCAGGAGGTTATCGCGGGAATATGACTTGCTTATTTGCTCATAAAGGCTGCCAACCACTTGTTCATGAATACGAGCAATGAAGCGCCACCCAGATTACCCACAATGCAATACCATCCATTGTTGACGCTCCATTGACGCTCATTTTCAGGATGTGGTAGGGAGCATCTCTCTACTTGTTTTCTATATACAGGCTGTCAATACATCAGAAAATGACAATGCAGTACCATAGTCAATATTTTCCAATTAACAGTAGGATATCTGAATGCGACCATAAATGGAAAATCCCGATACGCAGAACCAGAGATTGGAACGTACGGGTCTAGCCTAACCTGGCAAAACCCATGGATGGACGGGTACACAACCGGATTTGGCCCGCCAAGAGGCAGCGGGTCGGGTTTTCAGACGGGTCTAGAACCGAAACAACCCATCTTTATAGTCCGAGCCCAGACCTTTGGTTGGTTCCCTGAACCTGTTGTTGACACTAGGCCTCGGCCCCTCCAAAGTGTGCCAAATTGTCGCTCTCATAATCTGCATCGGATTCGTCATAGGAAACCTCTGGTAATGGGCGCTGATCAGCAATCTGTGCAACATCCGGCCTGCGGGGTTCCGCTGGAGGCTGAAAGTGTCTGGTTCGCAGGCGAATCTGGGGTCTCCCAGGTGCACTGTCATGATGTCCTGGTGCAGTAGAGCAATACAATGTCGGCCGGATGACTGGAATATTTCAAGGTGATGCTGGAGGCACTCGAGGTGCGCCTGGAGATGACAGCCCATGTTTCGTGAATTGCTGAGGGGGGAACATTTGACGTCCTGCATAACCTCCTTGGGGGAATTCATATGCTTGCCATGATGGCCTATAACTCGGATATCCTTGGGTTACACCAGTTCCTGGATGTGCGCTAGGTGTCATGTTCAATGGGGCAGGGTGGTAGATCTGGGGAGCGCCTGGAGATAGTGGTTGCGAAGGTGGGTAACTATACCCCAGCGGAGGATGAATTTGATTTGCAGGTTGCCCGAATTGAGTGTCTTTGCTTGGTGTATTATCTGATGCTCCCACATTGTCATCTGGGTGTTGTTGTGATCCATATACCCCACCAGTTGGAGCCATATTGGTTGTCTTCGGTGGATATCCATTTGTCAACATTGTAGGTGAACAAATACATGTTAGCAAACAAATTTTCAATTCAATTGATGATTTCGAATGCTGAGGATAATAGGTGAGAATATTGACGGTAGCAGCGACCTTCGGCGGAATGAGGGCTTCTTATATCCATCTTCTTTGTCACGGACTGTGGTGTTTCACTGCACCTTCAATCCCATTAAACCCTGCTGAGAAAAAGATATCGTACTCACACACATCCCGCCTTTCTTTCCTGTATGCTCGAATTTGTATAGTAGGATCATGGATAGAAGCTCACCTTTGATCAGTTCATGAAAGTACTACAGGTCATAGAAGGAATTCGACATGATATCTCCAGGAACCGAACAAGAACTATATCTGGATGGAATGTTTGCACGAATAGGCATTTTGCACTCAAAATGTGTGTGTACAACAGGCACTGCATTCAATATGAAGCCATGTTAGTCGAGCAGTAACAGTGATTGCTTCCATTTAAGCTCCTTGTGTCAACTGTGTTGTCTCCTCAGGATCCACCCACAGGTCAAGGATCATTACTGAAGAAAACATCCTACCTGCCTATCAGTTCTTGATAATCATTGAGCTGGCATACAGCGAGCTTCAAAACTGACCTATTTCATTGTATTGAGCTGATGTTAACCGCAGCTTGAGGCTCAAGCGTAGACATAATCTGTACAATGGCGCAATGACGTAGTATAGGATAAGGCCAATCGTAGTAGTATCACCTGATGAACGGTATTACAAGTTGATTGCAGTGACGACAAAAGAATCTGTCTCTACTGATGATTTTCAGTAAATAATGTGAAGCGTTATTGTGCGACATTTGATAGATATTATCCTAGTTTGTGAAGAAAACTGATCGTAAGGGGACTTTGTTATACCCCTCCTCTAGATTTGGTGGGGTGAGATGTGGCTTTGAAAGTGATACACTGACCTGAGTTAGCTCACTTTCAAATGACTATACTTGAGGCTCAAATCTTCCACGAACCCATACTCCCTAAAGTATCATCGAGATTTGTCAGAACACTGAGCATGTCTCACAGATGGTCAACCCTCGCCGGAAACAGGTTCTATGCAGTATCTGGACAAAGAAATTATGCAATGAGAACCGACTGGAAGCTAACTATTAACACTATCATCCGATGGTGATGAATGAAGAGTTATTCCCCCACATGATTCTACCACCTGCCGGCTGGGATCACCCTGAGCCATCATGGTTTGACTACAGTAGGTGCACCAGAATGGCCATGAACGAGCTCTCAATTAATGATCTACTCATGAACAACGTACCGGGTGTGCCGCCCCCTGAAGATACTCTCAACGAAGAATCAATAGAGCCTCTGCAGCCTGATCTCACCGGTACACCTGATCCAACAAAGACATAGGGTCATCGGCAGGTAGTTAGACTGGAAAATGTGGGAGGGAAAGCGAATGGCAAATCAACTGGATTGTACAACAAGCATCGAAAGTACTCAGAACAATGGAATCCATGGCATGCATTTTGGTCTGCACACAACTTTCAGCTGGCTCAATCGGTTACCCAGCAAATTCAACTTCGATATATCAACATCTCAGGCATGGACTGGACACCTACAAAAGCGAATCAATTCAATCAGCAGATGCCCTGGGAAAGCTCCTCTAAAAACTCAATTTCAGGCTCGGCGAGGATAGTTGGAGTCAAGATGACTCACATATCTCTGCAACATTATACAACATGGATATTTTCAAATGTATCCGGTTTGTCGTATCACATCTCCAATGTCAGTCACACCTCGGTTTCGAACTGGTGCACCTCGCTGACTCTGAGTGTTGTCCAATCTACAGCGAGATGAACACAGGCGACTGGCAGTGCTATACACAGCATCAAATTCCTGCCATAGCGACAATTGTGCCAGTCATGTGCGTATCATACAAGACACACTTGACCAATGTCAAGGGCACTCGGCATGCCTGGCCGCTGTATCTAACCATTTGGTATATTTGAAAAGATATCTGCCAGGCACCCGAAATGGGCGCCTGGATTGTTGTCGGACTTATCCCATATCCCCCGAAAGGTGCCAAAAACATTAATGAAGCATGGCAAAACGTGATTGGAACTGTGCTGTCTCAACTCAGGTATCTTGACATCACTGGCCCTGGCTTGAAATGGGATTGTGCAGATCGATTCCAGCGACAATGTAACCCTCTGTTGGCTGCCGGGGTCAGGGATTGTACAGAACAACTCATTGGTGCTCAAGTCTCTTATGGCTCAGGCCTGATGTGTACAAGTCCTAAAGGTGCGCCAATGGGGCATTCAACATTGTGACCACTCGATGACTCAAGAGACCAGCATATTTATTCGGAGCTGCTGGAAGATGCAAATATTGAGGCTGTGCCCACTCCAGGTTTCCACCCAATCCACAACCGGTTCTTGCACTACCCTCTCTGCAATGCCTATTGCCTTTGGCAGCCTGATGAATTGCATCAGCTGCTCCCGGGTTTAGTTAAAGACTTATTGCACTGGCTGTTCAAATACCTGAAAGCTCGAAATGACAAGGAGCAATTTGAAAATTGATTTACATCGGTACCATGAGATCCTGGCCTCCAGCACATCTCTAAACCATTCGATTCATTGAAAAGCGGCACTTGGCAAGTTAAAGAGATCCGTGGAATGATCAGAACACTCGTCGTGAATTGCACTCCAATTCTTGTCTGCTCCAAGGATGACAGGACAACTGCAGCGGAAACAGCCTCTGATGAAATGGTGATGGGAGCAGTGCGGGCATTACGTGAATTGTCTCGACTTCTTAGCCGACACAATCACTCGGATCTATCCCTCGAAGTACCACACAATGCACTCGTGCCATTTTGCCAGAAGAAGGGTATTTTCTGAGAACAGAACATGTTGAAGTCTGTGAAGGGCAAAGTGGATGACCTGTTGGCAACGAAATCCCATCAGTTACGCAAACATAAGATTCATATGATTCATGCTGCAACGGAGGCCCTTGTTTATAGGGCTGACAAAGTTTCTATAACAAAACACAAGCAATTCCAGCTGAGCCTGAATAGATCCCGACAAGTGGCAACCACTTTGTCAGATGCTGATCATCAGAAGGCAATGAAGCATTTGGAACGCGAGATCTGTCAACTGCCACCTGTTAAATGCAAGTATTTCGATACATCATTCCAACATCATGAGCGATAACTATTGCAGGGAGTCAGGACTAAGGCAACCGCTCCCGGAAACATATGTGCCAAAGAACTCGCCCTAAGGAAAGCTGCTGCCGAAGACAAAGCTTAATTTGCGGCAAACATGACCACCGACAAGCCACTGCAATATCAGATCTGCCTATCTGATGCTGAGACAGAAGCCACTACCTGGAGCTTGGCTGTTACGTAGCGCATCACTAACCAGCTCAAGAGAGAGATTTATGGCATCACCTCGAATGAACAAAAGCAGTTCAAGAAGGAATTCTCCATCCACTTGATCAAGTTTGAACCTTGGTGGGAGACAATCAGCATTGAGGCGCTTCAGAGAACCATAGAACAATGTGTAATACATCATGGATATCCAACGATGCATCATGTGAGCCATATATTACAGTCAATCCAGCGAATAGGTTGCGGTGACAATTTCACCACCGATATTGCTGAACGGCTGCATATTGCCAACGTGGAAGAGTCATAATGATCTAGCCACAAAGGCAATCACATTGGACAGATGCTTTAGCACAATGACCGGTGTTCCGGTCCTGACTACTTGGAGGAGACAGTGTCATATCTTGCACTTCAAGGCTGGTACGATATTGACTCAACAAACGATTTCAACCTACTGGCCCGTACCGACACATGGCAACTTACAGGCAGGGCCCATATGTCACGTCTCCAAACAGTTGAGGATGAGCCCATTATCCGCCCTGTATCACAGCAGGTATATCATTTGAGAGAAACTCAGGTCCGCGGAGTGTGCAGAAGTATCAAATTGACCTCACTCAGAGACGCATCAGAAGATTTTGGAATTCCCAACTTTGTACAGCTATTTCACACCCGAATTGAAGAGGACCGGGGACACGAAGTCAGTGGACTCGTGCTCGGAAATGATCACAATGTACTCATAGACAGTATATGAATTAAACTCCAGAATGGGCTGTTGTATTACTGTCAACCATTTCACTGCCCTACATCTGATGAGCGTCTGGGACTTGATTGCAAGGTGGAATATACCAATGCCAACCAAGGGGTCATGCCTGAAGCTCCTAACATCTGGGTCCAGTATACACACATTGAAGAGAATGACATCGATAACACCTTCCAAGGATGAATTCCTTCTTTTCCTGTATTAAAATTCAGCTGGACTTGACCAAATCAGAACATCCAATGTCAGGAGCACCTGCCGGATGGGAAAGCAATATCGACCGTTTCCAAGAGGTGCAACACAACCCATCAATGGGTATTACATCCTCAAGTTCAAGAATACGCTGTGGTGTTTCCAACAAAGCTCAAAGATCATCACAGTTGGGCTGATTGTGTTGACCGGTTCATCCGGGTTGTCAAACAGACGAATATGCTGCATATTGTACCTGTTAGAGCAATGGTTGGTCCGGCGCATATCGTGACGGAGAAAGCTGCAGCGAGCGGCATCGATTGCGTCTGGCTTCTAAGTATTCATGTCCATTTTGATACCTACCGGACTGTACATCAATTAGATTACAATGCCTGATTCAGGTGTGTAGCTGTGGGATAAGTTTAAGGAATTGTACTATTCAATATAGACATTATACATTAACACTCCTGGAGAGTCTGGCCCTAGGTGCACTGGAATTGCCTTGGAGACGAGTGTCGTAGTCCCAGGAGCTCTGAAATATTACCCACTTAAATGCATGATTATATAGCATTCTGAAGACAACGTCATACTCTTTAGAATATTCTTGTATTCTGTTCTGCTACATCAGAAGCATTGAGGAGCACCCGAATGTAGTCCTAGAGCACCTGAGAAGCACATTGTTTTGCATTCAGCCTGTTCGGGACCTTCTGGGAGCTTCTAGAAGGATTGGTGCAGCAGTTCGGAATTGCTAAGTCGTTGGGTTATGACTTCCAAACCATTTCGCATTTTGCTGATCCATGTGAATGATACTTGCATTAATGTAAGTCCGGATTGACAGAATAGAATTGATTATATTCCATCGAAAAATATTTGTTCCAATGCTTGCTTGTCCGTGAAATACCTAACAATGTGATGAATTTCAGGTGCTCCAGAGTATGAGCCCATCTGCCCAGCTTACAGTGGAGCAACTGAAAGAGATAATTGAGGACGAAAGAATACTGACAAAGGTACGAGGGAGGTTCAAGAGCAGATGGATGATGGTGAGGAGGTCCTCGATTCCGAAAATACCCCCACAGTATTGATTTATGTTCTCAATATAATTAATGATGAATTTGAAGACATATGTCTTGATGAGGCAGTCAGGGTTCTGAATGCCCGTCCAATTTGCCAATCGATAACTGACCTAGTCCCTGGCAACATGTATGCAATTCCAAGCTTGCCTGGAACCAAGCTTCTGGCGCACCAGGTTTGGGCAATATGGTTCATTTTGAGGAGCTAGGTTTGGGATTGAGACATGCAAGGACAGCTGGTGGCAGATGAAATGGGACTTGGAAAGACATTTACCTCGGTGGCAGCAGCTATGATATGCAAATTGCTGACTGAGAAGGTTGTTGTGGGGTTGCTGTTGTCATTTGTGTGGGGGAATACCGTTGAAGAGTGCGTAAATATGGCGCAGAATGACTATCCTGGGTTGATCGGTGAAGAACAGGAGTGGTATTCACCGCAGAGACTTTATTCAGTCCCCTGCCGCCTTTTAGAGATCCAGACGACTCCACCTCTGGGGCACCTAGCACTTCCTCTAGCCCGTGAACCAATCCTGGTGGTCAGAATACCCGGAGTGGCAGGACCATTCAACAGTGTCATCCATGCGATGAGATATGGAACTGATTTCAACCTTGTGAACGTGTTGCATGCAGAAAACGTTGATATCACCAACGAGGATCTGAACGCCAGTTTTGATGAACCGTAAACCCGATGGAATAACCACCTTGTTTTATCTGAGAACTCACCATCCAGAGCGGAACGATCAACCAATGGCCAACTCTCATACTGCTCATGGACATTCCGGATTGTTGATGAGTACCATCGGTATAATGCTAAAAACTGTGTGGGCTGGCATATTGTGATGAAAGCCAGAATTTGATTGAAACTTCAAGTCACAGCTCGAGTGGGATTCCATTCCCTCCATGACTGGTGTTTCCAGACAATGTGGCCGCTTTCAGGTGGGCCTGAAGATCCAAAGGATGATACTTTGATAGAGACGCATGGTGCAGAGGCATTGAATTCCGCTGGGAGCAGTTTGATGCATGAAATCTGGACTGGATACGATGTAACTGAACAGAACGCGGCAGACTGCATAATACACATCGTAAAGCCTTGGATGATAGGGAGGTGGTCATAATCGAAACTAGCCAATGGAAAACCAGTTGTCCAGGTTTGGAGGGAAAATACACACCTGATTGAGCTCGTGTGGACTGAGGAAGATGGAGCAAAATGAAAGACAGTGGTTCAGAGATTCACATCACGCAGTGCTTCCGGAGCATGCAGGGTTCATAGATTGTGGCTAGTATTTTTTTGATTAGTCTGGGGAGACACTGAAGATCGCAACCACATTTCTGGGCAATGGTACAATGAATGGCCACTAGATGCTTGGGTGGACTCTCTGATTTTCGGATGGCTGAAAGAGACATTTCTGACAATCGTTATCAACAATCCTGCAGAGTATCCTGAACCTGACCCAGACAACACATCAAGAGGGGTGTTTCTTCCAGAACAAGAGCGACATAACAATGCACTCCGCAGTACACCTTTTCCACAAAAGGTGGTGCTACTTTGTCCTCTTCTTGTCCAAGTTCAATATTTGATGCAGAGGCTAAACAATTATTTTGTGGATCATGTGGATATATTCCACATGCACGCAGAAATGGGCAATGATGAACACACAGAAATGCAGCTCACATTCCAGGATTCACAAAATCCCTCTGTATTCATAACTTCACCCAATGTGGGCTGGACAGGGCTAAATCTTACTGCTGAAAACCATGCAGTGATATCACAGAAGTTCTGGGTACTGAATGAGCTGCAGCAGGCATTTGCACAAGTTGTCCACCTAGAGCAAAATAGAGTACCAGTTACATAGTTACTGAGTACGGGTCCAGGTGGCTTCAATAACTGGGTGAGTGATCTCCATCAGCACTCTGGCCTGGTCCAGATGAGTCTGGAATGGCTTGATTTGTCGACCGAACATCATAACATCGATGATTTACCGCATCATGGTGTCTTGTGAGCACAATATGCCGCGGCTGACAGAGAATGGAGCCATGCTCCTTTCTGATGATCCATCATCTTAGATTGTTAGGACGCTTCATCAAGGTACGCCTCTTTGAAAATTCAACCAACATAATCTTCTTAACTGATACAAATAGGGAAAAAGACCGTTTGTAAGACACACTATACTGCATAAACGAATCCTGTATCTGTATCATTTGGAAGTGAATCAAAGTTCTGATGTTGGAATTGTTGTGTCTTAAATCTGAAATGGCTAGAGTGGGATTTTGTTGGCATTCTTGATTATTATTAAAGAGCAACATGAGATGACATCAATTGATAAGATACATCACAAGTTCCCAGCTGGCCTATCTCATGGTAAATGTCATGAGTCAAATATTGAAAATGATGTGGTGAATGTCCCCAAATCATTCGTCCGTTGCGAATTTGAAGGGCACTGGAAACCTGAGGCCAAATATGCATTTCGAAGTCATAGGATTGAAAAACCATAATTCAACCACCTTCAGGTACACCAGCGAATCGCCGTCCTATGTCATGAGTCTTGTTAGAACAGATCAAGCATTGGTAATTTGCCAATCCCAATTGGCAATGTATGTCGCAAATACAGGTCTCAGCTGGAGATGAGTCTCGTATGGCCGTAGCAGAGATGACTTGTATGGCCAGAGCGGAGGTGTCACTAATGGCAGGTGATGGAGATGACTCGCATGGCTGGAGACAGAGATGCCTTGTATGGCCGGAGACGGTGATGTCTCGTATGGCCACAGATGGTGATGTCTCGGATTGCCGGAGTAGGCTAAGTGTCGTATGGCCTGAGACGACTGGTGATTCTTATACGGGCGGATGGCATTCAGCCGTACTTGCACTCTCTTATATAATGGCCTCATGGCACTCTTAGATAGAATACAATCAAGCATCTCTAGCATCACAATTTCAGCAGGTTATGAGCCCGGCTATCGCTACTATCTCAAAATTTTACCATCTTCAAAAGTGCCTCAAGAACCCTAAACCTCATCACCATAGCAACAACAGCATAAACAGCACTAAAACACAATACCAGGATCTCACGATGTCTTCCCCCGAACCCTCTTTGACAAAGACCATCTGTGGCGACATTCCTCAGCTTACTCACCCCAACTACAACCAATGGAGAGACAACATGGTACTCATCATATCAGCCATGCGAGCATATGCAATTGTCACCGGGGATGACCCTGAACCGCATCCACTTGATTTCGACCAGGATGACATCGATGATGATTTAAGGCTAAGGAAGCGGATGCCGCATCTATGATCAGACTTTTCTGTTCCCCAAAGTATGGCATATCGTCAAATGAATGACAAACCCTCTCAAAATGTGGAATGCGCTAGAAACCAGCCTGGACACCACCGGATCTTATATCGGCAGACAGGACATTCTCCTCCAGTTCCGTGCGCGCCCACCTACTAGAGGAGGACAAACTATTCCATGCATACTTCACCAAGCTCAGTAACTAACGCATACAACTGAACCATACTGACGATGCTATCACCAATCTAGATTTCTGCACCCATATATTCACATCATTGCCATCACAGTATGCGATGATCTTAATGGTCCTAAAGCATATAAGGCCCTTACCTACACTGGAAGATGCCATGCATGGTGTTTTAGAAGAAACTACAGCCAGCCTCACAAAAGAACTCGGAGATGTATCCACGGGGGCTGCCCTGTTCTCAAAATGTGGCGGTTCCAGGGGTGGAGGCTTCGGCCAAGGCCATGGGCATGGGAGTGGTGGATGCGGAGGACGCGGTGGATGCGGTGAACATGGTGGAAACGGTGGATCTGGAGACAGCCACAAACGTAAGTGCACCTATTGCATCATTGACAGCCGTACTACAGATGCATGAAGAATGGGCAAACAAGAGGAGGAGGGAGGAAACAACGGAAATGATGGGCGCATTGGCTTCCAGTGCAGGCTCCCAGGCCACGTCAAAGTCGATTGCTTCTCCTACAAATGTATAAGAGAGTGGTAGAAAGTGAAGTTAGCCACTGCGACAGCAGCCCATGCTACGACCGGAGACTGCTATCCGTGGTGACTAACCACATGTGCTCTCACCGCAGCTCCGAAGTGGGTCATTGATCTTGGAGCAACACACCTCATGTGCAATGACCACAGCAGCGTCTCAACGTGCAAAAAACTGCCACTTCCTATAGTAATCAAACTCGGAGATGACAATTCAGTAACCGCCATGCATTATGATTACGTCAACATTATACAGGGCTAACCAGTGGAAGCCCTCCATACTGCTACTTTTCTACTTTCCATTCTGTTGATCAACCAATTGGTCTTGGGCAGGCATATGACTATATTTCGGGATGGAATATGCTTCATCATTTCACCATCTTCTCATACTCTCTCCAGATAACTACTCAACGGCATACATATCATGCTCCCCACAACCACACTCCTATCATCGACTACCGAGAGTGGTAGAAAGCGAAACAGAGACAGGTCACTGCCAAGAGTAATAATCAAAGAACCTACAATCGAGTCTTCAGAGTCACCTATGATCACATCTACAGGTCCACCTACTTCCTCTGTTCTAAGTGCACCTTCAACTGCCATAACTTGATCCAGTCAAGAATCTCTCAGAGTCCCATAGTCAAGACTATGGCACCGGCAACTAGCCCATAGAAATCCTACTGCCATAATGTCTCTAGTCGAGGGATATACACGCTATAGTTCTGTGTGCACAGTCTGCATCCAGGCCAAGCACAAACAGAGGTTCATCTAAGTGCCAGTCATGCGCACTATGAAGGCCTTTGAACTTGTCAATTCGGATGTATCCGGTCCCTTCTCTACACCGCCCTTCAGAAACAATTGCTAGTATATACTATCCATCGACGACTCCACATGGTAGACATCCATATGACTGCTACCAAATACGAAAGCCGTGACCTGCACCTCAACCTACCAGTCATATCTAGTATTAGCAACAGTTCCGGTCCATCACTTCGGGTCCAGGTCTGGGTCCAAACCGAATCATTGCGAAGTTTGTTGTCCAGGTTGTCAATACACCGGAACCGTCAACTCAGGTACAGATAAATGGTTAACTCCCAACCCGTCTGCATCAGGCGAGTTGTCAGTGGGTCCATCCATAGATTCAATTAAGGCTCTTGTTTTTTGGAGTATGTTAATCGTATCTTGTCAAAATCGCAATCTCAACAACCAAGGTTATGTTTTTGCATGCTTTGCAGCTTGCAATATCGATTAATTTGGAATCAGTGTTTTATGTTTGATAAATTGTATTGTTGCCTATCAGGGTGGTCAATAATTCCGGTAAAAACATGAAGATCAGCGCGATGCCTTGATTACCACATGGGAATCAACTGAAATGGTTGACGCTCCGTTGACGCTCATTTTCATGATGCGGCAGGGAGCATGTCGGGGTAGTTTTTGCCAGTACATGCTGCCAATATTCGATGAATGGATGTCTGCAACCAATCGGAACATAAATTACCCAAGATGAGAAGCAAAACCTCGTCGACGGCCCATTGACGCTCAGTCTCTGGATACGGCAGCGAGCATGTCGCTGTAGTTCATCCCAGCGAAGGCAGGCTATATCTGATACATGGATGTCTGCAACCGATCGGAATATAAATTATCCAAGATGCGAAGCTACCAAGCGTTGACACTCTGTTGATGCTCATTCTCGGAATGGGGTGGTGACCGTGTTGCTGTCTATTTTGCCTATAAAAGCTGCCAATACATCTGATATCCATAAGAGAGACCAAATCACTGTGTAATTAATGTAGTAACAAAACCACAAATTGTTGACACTCATTTTAATGGATTGTCCATTCAACATCTGCTGCCATCGGTAATAGTTTTCATCATGATTTTAACTTCGTGGTAGTCTTTCTCACAGGTTGAGAATTGGCCCTGTGGCAAAGCCGAGCTCAGCTACATGCTTGCAATGTTCACTCTCACATGACTAAAATTTATGTATCTTGTCAAAAGCTTCATTGCGCCCGCTATACATCAGTTTATCAACCGGTATTCACAAGCAACTGCTCACCATTCTCCCAAGATATATCTGTAACAAAAACTCTTGGTCAAGATACATAAAGAAGCTGGTGAAACATTTACCCATTCTGTCCTACTTTCTCTTCACTGCCATATTCCTCCTCGTTTCGATGGCATTGACCGTCATCAACACCTTGTCAGCTTGTCTCTTTGACTTCCGTGTAAGGCGAATAAATCCGGGAACATTTGGCACGGTGTTCACATCCCGCTGCTCTGGGCATTCCAGATCCTCGATGCTATTGCCTTGCTGTATATCAGATTCAACGTCCGCCACGCATTCATCTTCGCTCACATTTGAAGTATCAAAGTGCCGATTCTATTCAAGCCAATCTTCAGTGTCCGAAATGCGTTCAGGTGCACTATCCTTATCAGTTTGGACTGGATGACGTGTGATTCTTCGGATTTGGTGGAGATTTAATATTGGAGTTTGTCCTCCCGGGAGGTCCTTTGTAGACAAGGGTGGTGGCAAAGCAGATCTTTCTGACAATTGAAATGAAGCCGCTCAATCAGGTTGAAAGAGTGACCAGGATGCTTTGACGATCTCTTCCGTGTCCGAAATGTATCCCACCGGGGTCTTCTGCTTGTATTGAGCACGAGATTACACCTGGGTAGCACGTAGGTGTTGGCTGCGCTGCCACATCTCCGAAACGTCATGAACCTTGGTCATAATATGCAATGTGCTTTCTTCCGCCTCTTACTTCATTTGCGAGTTGTTATCTGTGTTTGTTGTATCCAATTCTGGGTCACTGCCTGCCAAAATCCCGTTATTGGCTCAAGAACACAGCCTGATAATGACATTTTTGCGAATGGTCTCGCCTGTGGTTTATGTCTGCCTCCAGCCAATGACATGTCAGCAATGGGAGATACTGGCCTCCACTCCGACACCATGTGGTATGATCGCCAATATGTCACGCTCTGCATTGGAACAATTGGCATCCTTTGAGTGCGTTATCTCCTGTTGACACCACCAGTCAGTTATGTCCGGTAACCAAAATGTACTGGCAATCTCCATTGGGTCGGAGTGGTAATCATTGAGATTGAGGTTCATTTGCCCCCAGTTCCTTGGTGCTTCAGGCGGCAAATTCAAATAGAGCCTGGCGGCGGTCGATATTGGTGCTGAGCGATTGCCTCATCCTGTTGTAGTCTCAGCCACATTGTTAGGCATTGAGTATTTTTCATCATTGCTGCACAAATCGTATGGATCAAAGGATGATTGACAGGATTGTGAAGCCACTGTAGAGGGGATGAGATTGCTGCTCAGAAAACTTTCGTGCTTGTCGACCGGCACACATCAATGTTTGGAACAGTATTCATCCTCCACATACTTCAGAAAGGCCTCTTGGTATTGGGTAGTATAGGATTACTCCTCCGTAAGATTAATATCCATTCCTTTGTCCCATTTTCTAAATGATCGCAACTTCCGAAGAGGATTGAGGATATGTGCCCAAATGAGAAACATGCCCGTCGTTGGAGTCACTTCAGCATAGTATTTGGACAGCAGCTGCTGAGCTAACTTCACAGCGAAGAACAAGGCTTCTTTCCATGTAGTCATTTTCTTGACCAAAGCTCGCATCACGCCGTCCATATGATCAAACATGACATTATCCACTGTGATCACATGATGCAATGTGACTGTATGCCACTTTGACATCCACTGGGTCCAATATCAAAAAGGCCTCAATACTTCCATGACATACTTCACAATGGTACACTCATCTTGAGTTGTGCAAAGTGTCCCGTAATCAGCGAATTATGGATTATTGAGCCACTGGCGTGTGAATTCCCGTGTTCAGTAGGCACGCTCGAGAGACTGCAGTATTCAGGTCCACTGTGTGATCACATCCATAATTCGAAATACCGAGATGCCAACTTTTGCTTGTTGACAGTCAATGAACTCGTTTTGACGACTGGGTGTCAGCGTAATCAATATAGCAAGCATTCTCTGCTATATTAAGCTCAATTCAGGACTTTCAAAATATCATGAATTACATACTTGCTCAATTATCTTTGCTAAACCTGGTTTCATGGGCGACACGTTATTGATTCTAGCGTTGCCTTCCTTCTGATGTCTTTGACTCTTCCCATTGTCTATGCTTTCATTCTCTCCAAATTGTTGATCACGCTCATGGGCTCCCCAAGACTTGGTGCAGCCTGTCATAACAAGACTGCTCATGGATGGGCCTAAAGCGAGCTGTATGATGTGCGCCATTCATGGTATGTGGTTTCTCAAAGCAGGCCACTGGATTTCAAAGGCCTCGAATGTTGATTGCAGCTCGGGTGACATCAAGTAATTAGAGGAATCATTATTAGTCGTAATAGTAAGCAAACTGCCATCGGTAAGCTCAAAAAGATGAAGCAAATCCCTCAAATGTATGGCTAGCCTCGCTCCACTATATTGGCCCTTGACCTATCATCCTTAATTTGCTTTCAAAACTGGAAAAGAACAGGCGATCATCCTCATCAAAAGCGAGTTGAAATTCACTCAATGCCCTATTTCGATCCATATAGTAAGCAATAACCGACACCATGGCTAGTTTGTTCGGTGATGTCTATCTGTCCAATGCTAAAGTAGCTTCATTTTGTGACAGCATTTCCTTCTCAATTGCATCCACAGTAAATGGAGATTCCCTCCAGAAAATGTTGCGAAGGGTCATCCCGGACGGCAACACTAGGTCATTGCGCAATGCCTCATATGACCGTCATAGATCTAGATTTAATATAGCGTTCCATGGAATATAAGCCGAAACAAATCCTAACATGAGGTAGCGATTCCATGCGTCTTGGTGAAATTCAGAAGTTTCAAAGGCTTCACCTGCCCATTTGGAATGTTTTGTCTGTCATTTCGGTCAATATGGATTAACCTGGAGGTCAATTATGATCTTCCTCAGCGAATTCACCATTGTGATTCCTCAACTTCCTTGTATCTTCAGGATGGCCAAAGCTGTTTTGTCAACCTTTGAACTAGTCAATTCAGTAACCTCTGACTCTGTTAATCCATTGAACTTTGTGATGTGAGCTTGTGCCAGAAAGTGTTCCCCCATTGAGCTGGTCCCCTTTTCTGATGGATGGTGAAGAACTTGATGACAAATGATACATATGATGCCATGGCTGCCAGTCTCCTCAAATCTGCAGTGGAAATTGAATCACCACGAAGGCGCGTGTCTGGAACTATACCAAGCATTAGGCCCCTTCCAGTCTACATTCATTGAAACCCACCAAGCATTGAAGATCATTTGTAAAGTAAGGTCGCTCAAATCAAGAATAAAGACAAGCTCATTGTTGGAAGTGATCATAACCTCGAGCAATGAGGTGTTCAAAGATTCCGAATCCGACATGGTGGTAAGAATCAAAAAGCTGGGTAATCTGACCCGAAAGACCTCCGAAAGTGATGATACAGTAAAGCAGACTGCGGGCTCAAAAATATCTTCTCCTCAGCTACATGCAAACAACTCAGATCGGTGCGACATTGCATGCATATTTGTGAAGTTGTATACTAGGACATATTGAGAAGACTGACCGCATAAGATTCAATTCAGTCACAATGCAATGCAGTTCATCGCTGTGTAGCTTACTGGGCCCTCACACACATTGTTGACGCTTTCTTGACTTTCATTTTTGGCAGATGGTACCAATATCGTCAGTAGCTGTTCCGTCCATAGAGGTGGCTGATGCATTGAATATGGGTCAATGGAGATGCACTGAGCAGTGAGTGTCTATGATGCAAGACCAAAAATTGATGATGCTCCGTGGACGCTCATTATGGGAGGTTGTAGCGATATCGACACTAGCATTTTTGCCTATAAAGGCAGCCGATGAGTTGATCTTCGGTTAATGCTGTTCTGTAGCCCTTATAACGTCCAAGATGCAAGACCAAAAACCATTGACGCTCCATTGCCGCTCACTTTTAGAAGGTGGTAGCGATGTCGTCACTAGCATTTTTACCCATAAAGGTGGCCGAGACATCGATTATGGGTTAACGCCATCGCACTGTGCTTTGAGTGTCCATGATGCAAGGGCGAAAATTGTTGACACTCTGTTAATGCTCATTTTTAGGAGGTGGTAGTGACATTGTCCGTAGCACTTTTGCCCATAGAGGCGGCCAAGACTATGAGTATGGGTCGATCTGGTTCCATAGTTCTTTGATTATCCATGATCCATGGCCAACAATTGTTGACGCTCCGTTGACGCTCATGTTTAGGTTGTAGCATATCGTCACTAGCATTTTTGCCAATCCAGGCGGCCGATGCATTGATTATAAATTGACGCCGATGCGCAGCGCTTTGTGTGTCTATGATGCGAGACCAAAAATTGTTGCCACTCTGTTCACGCTCATTTTTAGGAGGTGCTAGCGATATTATCGCTAGCATTTTTACTCACGAACGAGGCCAACACTTCGATTACACCTTAATATCGTCACACAGCTGTTTGATTATCCAAGATGCAAGAACAAACATCGTTGACGCTCTGGTGACGCTCAGTGTTAGGCGATACTGGCGATGTTGACCCCCGCATTGTTGGCTCTAAAGGTGGCCAATACTCTGATTATGTGTCACAGCGACCATGTCTTGTTTTGATTATCAAACTCACAAGACCAGATATCGTTGACGCATCATTGATGCTCATTTCCAGGATGGGTCAACCAGCATGTCACTATCCTTGTTGCCTATAAATACCGCCAATAGAATCACTTTGGTAAGATGTGACTATGCAGCAGTTTGTTTGCCAAAAATGTAAGACCAAAAATCATTGGCGCTCCGTTGACGCTCAACTTAATGACATACTAACAGTCAGTGGATGCTTAACAATTGTATGTAAAAATGCATATAGTCGTTATTGGCAGTCAATAAATCATTTCTCTGTATGAACACTTGTATACAAAAGCTTCCAAGCCTTATAATTTCTGATCCTCCACAAAACATTTTATCTGAGGGATAAATGACGTCGGCCTATCGTGTTCCAGCGCTTTCAGCCGGCGATTAACCGCATATAAATCTGTAAACTTGTGTTTAATATATTTAACCCGACTTCATCACCATTCCGCATCCAGCTCATTCTCCGCGATTTCCATGACCTACCATACGCAATGTTTAACATCTTGACCATCTGCACCAGGTCTGTGCAGAGTGTTATGCAGTTGGATGCATGATTGTATGCAGCATGACGGTCATCATTCATTCAGCTTCAGAATCGGCTTTGCCTGCTGCATTTATGACTCATATGACATCTCTGACATATATATTGTTATTGAGTTTGGTCTGTAATTAAGTTTTAATTGTCTAACTTAACAGTAACGGGCAGGACAATATCAAGTCCATTGGTTGTCAGTCAACGAGATTTGCAGTCTAGAACATTGGCATGGCATATCTGACCCTTCCATATGCATAGAGGAATTATCATCTCTCACAATGTCGTCACTGAAATCAGGTAAAAGCTGACACGTAGCAAAATAGGTACAGGTAATGCATTTCAAATTGGTACAGCGTCACATATTCAAATTTGCCTATTAATTCCTCCGGCGACGCAGGAGCCGTGTCCATGCCTTCGTTGCAATCTAGTTTGTTTATGGTAATTGGCTTGGGATGCGATATGCAGGGGTTGAAGTGTACAGGTTCAACATGCTTCGATTTCTGAATCGGACACGAATCGGGCATCCGGGCGGGCAGGAGGGACGCAATGCGTTGCTGTGTCTGCGCATTCTGCAAACTTAGCCTCATATGACAACTCTCTGGGCGAGAAGTCACCTGCGGCATTTGCAATTTCCCGATGAAGCTATCATGAGTCTCCATAGGCTGACCAAATGTCGCTGGATCAGATGAAACTGCATCATCTGCCGTTTGAGGTTGATCGACTGCGTGAACCTTCCATTGGGTCGTCCCATACTTTATATTCCTCTCACAGAAGTAGTTCGCAGCGTCTCCCCAGCCTGTTGCGTTGATTTGTCCAGCTTCATCTGCTTCTGCCAAACACGCCACGTGCGATACTGTACCATTTTAGAGATTGTGCTGATCACCCTGCCGGGTTCGTAATCTTCGCTAAGCTTGCCTCACACAGGATCTTCTTCATCATCATCCTCGCCTTCCCCATCCGCCTGATCATCGGTACTTGCAAGATCGCTCAGACTATCTCCGACGGGGTTCAACATGGCATCAAATGTTGTTTCAGGCTTCGTGGTTGTCAATCCCACCATTTCAGCATTTCGCATACCATCCTGCTCGTGTTCAATTTCTGTCTCTGCATCTTCAACATGCTTTCTTGCCACAGCGATCTCTCTTTCCGCATAATCCTCGATCAATTGCTCCTTCTCTTTGTGACTTAGAAAGTGAGTTTCTCGTCGGTTCCTAGCCGCAAGCTTTGTTTCGGATAGGAAGCTGCACAACGCTCTAAGGACTGGAACCCATTCTGCTGCCAAGCCGCTCTTGCCTTCATTCGCTTGATGATGTCGTTGTGTTGAGCACATCGTCAATTTGCCCCATTTGCCTGATGGTCATGGCGAAAGGTTCTTTTTCAGAGCATTGACCATTGTATTTTGTGTTGACTATATTGATGGACGAGATGTTGGATGTTGCAAGATATGGATCACATAGAGGCAAGCTGCATCGTTTATGTCGAGGTTGGTATGCTGAATAGACTTGAACACAGCACAATCCGCATTTTGACCGTCACTACATTGGGAATAGCAATGCTAACCTTACAACATGACATGATGTTTAGCGTCTGTTTCATGTAAGATGCCAGGGATTTCGTGAGACAAACATCAGCAGATGTCCTTTCCATTGAAGAATGTACTGTTGTAATCTCACACAGCTGAGATTTCGGCGGTCGTTCACCGTGATTCATCCATGTATACAAACACACAACATCGGACTGACTTGGTGCAAATCGCAGGACGATTGGCAACCCGTTTCAACCGGCAGCTATGCACACCAGGATTCAACTTGGGTAGAACGAGGAAGTTGGCTGTTACACATGTCATTTTGACTTGAAGCTAACTATCTATTCTTCAGAACTTCCTACTTCTTTTCGTTATCCTCTTCCTCAGGACTTCCCACTTTGTTTTGTCATCATCATCTCTTCACTTCCACAGCAGCTAATTGTGGCTCTACAAACACCTCAGCAAGGGGAGAGTGGAACAGAATTGAGCAGAACGACAGGCGCTTCATCCAATAAGCCTCCCGCTGAGACCCAACGACAACACAGACCCCACTTAGTTCACCGCGATGCTGCAAATGCAGCCAACAAATAAATTACCATTGACGGATATTTAAAAATAGTTCGTAAAACCGGAAGCAGCAAGAATTAGACACAGCATGCGATCCGACATAAGTGCAGTTGTATCGAGGTTCACGACCGTCAACAAATGATACAATATCCAGCCGGAGTACTTAGAGAGCTGCGTGACCAATATATAGCCGCCACTGATGGGAAACCTCCCTGGTCAACCAATGCATTTGGCCGCCCAGTGCGCGCAATCAAACACCATGATGTTGGCGGCTCTGCAATTATTGTGGACGAATTTAGTGATATGAATCCCCGAGAGTGGACCAAACGGACTTCAACTACCTGAGAGAATGCCACTGAAACGTATATGGTTGAGGTAATAGCCGAATTTAATAAGTAGATACAGCAATTGATTTCTTGTAGGTTTTCAACATGGCTGCAACTATGGCAAGGCAAGGAGGTCGGGTACAGCTAAACCAGTCTGCAATGCACCTGGCCTTCAATATGGCCAAAATGGCCAAAGGAGGGTGTTCCCATGCCGCAATAGAGCGAACTCAATTTGTATTCAAAGAACCTCGGGCCGAAGTCCGAGTAGAGATGAAGTGGGGAGTTGAGTTTCCTGGGGATAAGAATGTGAACTCTGCGATGCAGGACACCCGGCTATGTGTTGGGAAAATCAGACGGACGGCTGCCTTCGTCGCTCAATCGCACAGCACAGAATCCCCAGACACGCTGGAGATGCAAAGGCACGAGTGCACCTTCACCAGAGCGACTCAGTCAGCCGACACCCGGATGACTGACACCACATCCAACCAAAACACCACCTGTTCCACCCGGTAACAATGAGGCAGCTCAGGAATCCGAAATCGATGGTGTGCCACCCGGATATGTGCATCTACATACTCCTCTTCCCAGTGCTCAATGTTTCAATCTTGATGCATATCTTAAGGATCGCAAGGGTAATAAAGATTTTTATCCAGATTTGCTGAGTGATGAAGGAACATCCACTGGTTAGTACACTATCTGCTCCGTGGTAATGCAGCTGACATCTATTTTCTAAACGACGGCAGCCTATTGAGCGAACCTGACAGTGATGATGAGCATTGATCGAATGCAACTGGATTGTTGAATGTATTATTATGTACAATTCGCGGACACTTTAAAGTATCTTTTAAAGGATATATTTATATGGATCATTAAAGAACGATGTATTGATGAAGGAGAAAGTACATGAAGACAGTACAAAAGCTGCCAAAACACCATTAACAATATATTAGGTGAAATTGAATGATAACATAATGTGGATACGCCAATGGCAAAATCAGTGTCAATGGTGCGTCAACAATTTGTGGTCTTGCATCATTGGTAATCTGTGTGGCAATCAGTTGGGGCCATTCATAGATGTGGTATTGGCTGGATTGTTAGGCAAAAGAGAGAGCCACACATCCCTGCCCCATTCTGAATATGAGCGTCAACGGAGCGTCAACTATTCTTGGTCTTGTTAGTCAGGTAATTTGGATGCGATTTGGTGATTACTATGCATAATCAAAGTATTGGCCGCCTATAATGGGAAAAGAGATAGAGCCACATTCCCTGCCCCATCATGAAAATGGGCATCCCCGGAGGGTCAACGATTTTTTGCCTTTTATCATGGGCAATCAAAGCACGATGCATCAGTTATTGTGTATTCATGATGTTCTGACAGTTTTTCTAGGCTACAACAGTCATGATCTCTTCATTGCAGCATTGTAAATGCAATAAGTCATTATTGTCTGGGAGGCTGTTACGGGAACGTCGCTTGCTCATCTGCCTCGAGAGGCTGCCAATTCCTCCTCCGTAGTGGTTTGCAATCATGCGCCACTTGGATTACCCAAGATACGGGACATTAAATCATTGACGGTCATTTGACCCTCATTTTCAAGATGGGGCAGGAAGCGTGTCGCATTTGCTTTTGCCAATAGATGATACCAATACCTTCGTTACGACTATCTGCAACCAATGCCTGCACTGATTACCCAGGATGCATGACCTAAAATCGTTGACGCTCCATTGATGCTCATTTCCAAGATCAGGCAGGAAGCGTTTGTCTCCATATATTGATCATAAAGGCGGCCAGTACATCCGGAAAGAACAACTATGTACCATTGAGAATATTTTCCGATTAACAGTAGAAAGCCTGAATGTGACCATACACAGAACAACCCGAAATGCAAAACCGTAGATTTTACCCCATGGGTCTAGTCAACCCCGGCGAAACCCGTGGGTTGACCGTTACCGGGACGGGTTTGGTCCGCCAAGAACCGGCTGGCCGGGTGTTTCAAAGGTTCTGAATGCGAACCGAACTGTCCTTCCGGTCCAAACACAGTCCGCTGGCGGGTTACCCAGACCTGTTGCTACCACTTCCTCTTACCAAAGAGCCTACGAAGGGAATGATGAACAACCCGCAACCAGAAATCAAGTCACTTGATTAGTTGGCCGAGTTGTGTGCAATGCCAAAAGGGGAGATATGGATTCATTTTAGTTGGTGTTTCGAGAGCTTTGCCGACTTCACCGAGTACGTCGGTCATGATCAGTACATTAGTCATCTGAATGATGCAAAATACATTCGGTACAATGCTGTAGCAATTCTGGTGATGTCTTTGCAATGTGATAAAGAGGTACATGATATGGTTTGCTGCACTCGGTCCACAAGGTGGAGAAAGCATAAGCCATCAAGAAATTATACAGTGCTTCTCTGGATGGGGACCAGTCCAGATAGCCACTGTAAGTCAACTGCTGGATTCATTCCCTCACTTTTATAGTGTCTTTTCAACGACGCACAAGCTAAATCGAGTGTTGGAAGGCTGCTTACCTTGGTTCAGACATTTGTATCATGGTCGATATGTCCCACTGCTGGTATGGTGATTGATGAGGAGAGACATGACCCTCGGATTCAATCGTTGCACAATGGATGATACCTATGTAAGCCTCCGTTCAGTGTCAGAACCACTCATATCATGCCAATCAGTGTGATTGAAGGGGCTGTACACCTTTTTCCACTAACGCCATAGCCAGATACCACACAGTGGTACTTCTGCCACACAATTGACTGGAACCCTTTCAATTTGTTTCACATGTAGATTATTTGATTCAATACTTGTCTTAATCATTGCAGTGATATATAGAAATCTGATGAGTGTTTACTGTGCGTGGCTTAATTGTTGTTATGAGAGTGGTGCAAGCTTGTGGAATAATCGATGTCTCAAGGGATTAAATAGTTAAGAATATTCTTCAAATTGTTGGAATAGTTCAAAAAACTGTCAAGACAATTCAAATCTAGAGAACCAACATGAAAGAAACCAGTCCAATAGATTAGCTTAAATGGCAACACAGGTTTGTGAAATATCTTGATACCACGATCAAGTCATTGAACACTTCGAAGCATGGTAGAAGATTGTAAATAAGTTGCTTTGATCATTTGTGGAGAATGCTAAGCAGGACAGGTGCAAGGGGTCCATTTTTGGAAACCAATTTCGCTGTTTGGTGATGATCAAATGCACTCGATTTCAACTTCCATATGCACCACCATACTCACTTGATCACTACCTCCAAGTGCATCCATGAACTATCTCACGCAGTCCCTTTAAGTACAACTCTGAGTTCACTGAATTATGATCTACTAGTTCTCCAAGTTCCCACCTCCAAGGGCATCTCTAACTACACTCAATTGGTGTCCCAGGTGTTTCTCCAATTGCAATTCATCATGGCCTCCAAGCATATCTCCAAACTTGCTAGATGATGCCTTTAAGGTTCATTTCTGAGTTCAGCACCATAACTGCTTCCATGTGCCTTTCTAAGTTCACTCAATTATCATCTTCAGGCATATCTTCATTTGCTCTAAAGTACCACCTGCAGCCAGTTCAATATAGTGCATGTAGATGGATAGCTATATTGATACATAGATACATAGATGAAAATACAAACTGAATACATGAGTTTTAAATTATTTAACAATGAGCACTAACTATAATTACCAGGTGCACCAGCAGCATTGTAAAAGAACATGCCTATAACCAAGACTGCTCTACAGCAATTCCAGGGGCTTCCAGACTTATCACCTGTGTCCAAGGCCCTCTCTAGGTATTCACCTGACCTCTTATATTCTGCCAGCTTTGTCACTAGCACTCCCAGGAGCACCAGAAGGCAGCCGCATCAGTCCAGTCAACTCTGAGATATATCACCAATACACCTGAAGGCCACGGTATAGGTCCACCCAATTCAGCAATTTGACCACTCAAAGATGCTTGTTTGGCAGATTCCACAAACAGTCAAAGTCTCTGACCGATGACAATAGATTCTTCTTATGTAGTATTTCCAGATTTAGAGTAGAGTAACCAATTAATATGATCAGCAAAAAGTGAAATTGGTTTCCAAAAATGGAGCCCACACACCGATGATTCTCCACGGTCTCCACGAACAATCTAAATGACTGATTTGCAATCTTGAACAATGCTTCGAAGGGTTCACAAATGTCATTGCGTCTTCACAACATTTCGAAAACTTATTCAGTCATTTAAGCTAATTTACGGCACTTGATTCTTTCACGTTTGTCCTCTACATTATAATTATTTCGATGGTTTTTTAAACTGTTCCATTGATTTGAATAATATTCTTAACTATTTATTCCCTTGAGACATAGATTATACACAAGCTTGCACAACTCCCATTGCAAAAATTAAGACACCAAGAGTAAACATTCATCAGATTTCGATATATCACTGCAACGACAAATTCAAGCATCAAGTTGAATTATTTACATGTAGAACAAATTGGAAGCCTTCAAGTCAATCATGTTGCTCAAGTACCACCGCGAGCTATCTGGCTGCGGACTCAGCAGAACGAGGTGTACAGCCCCATGGATCGCGCTACGATGGTGGATTTAGGATGTTCCGATGCCGAAAAGAGGCTCGCCACGGGGGTTTCCATTGTGCAAGAGTTGCATCGGAGGTTGATATCTCTCCTCGACAATCACCATACCAGGAGTCTGATTTATCGGCCCAGTTCCAAATGTCTGAACCAACCCAAGAAGCCCTTCAATATTCAATTCAGCATCCTCAACAACGAAAAGACAATCCAACTCTGTGGGAATTAGTCCAGCAGTCAACTTAAAGTGGGTATCCGGAGTCATCCCTATCCAGAGACGCACTCTATCATCGCTTGGTGGCTTACACTGTCTTCACCTTGTGGACCCAGTGCGACGAACAACATGAACTGCTTGCTCATTGAATTGAAATAAACTCACCAGAATTGCAACTGGGTTTTAACGAATGTATTTTGAATTGTCGAGATGAGTGAAATACTGATTGTGATTGATGTACTGTGTGAAGTCGGCAAATTTCTTGAAACGCCAAGCAATGTGATGCTGTAGCTCCTCTTTTGGCATTGCACACCGCTCGGCCGAGTCATCAAGGGTCTTGATATCTGGTTGTGGGTTTTTCATCATTTGCTTGATAGGCTATTTTGTTGGAGGCATCTCATTGTCACGACTTTGTGTTCCAGCATTTGCATTCAGCACTCGATACTGAAACACCTCCTTTCGGGTTTTCTTTGGCAAAACCCGGAAGGCAGCCTCATGATGATTGGATTGACGGTACGCTTGTTCAATCTCCCTTATCGCTCTTTCTGGGAGTTCAGAGCTTGCATTCAAGAGGTCACCAAGCTGGCGGATATGGTCAGAGTACTGGTTCACAAGATGCATCTTCACACAGTCGAAATCTGATTTATCAACAAGATGTTGTGCATTGTCTGACTCGTTCTTTGTTTTATCTTCATCAACGCGACGATGCTCTGCATCCGGAGCAAGATCATTCCATGCAGGGTCACTCACCCATTCCTCCTGTTTGCCCAAACTATGCTGCTTTGTTGAAGATTCCAGGACATTCTTTGTAAAGTTACTGGCGCGGAGAGGACAGAAAACATCCTTGTGACAATGAAATTCCTCAACATAATTCTCTATGTACTCGATTGTGGCTTCAGTATGGTACCAGTACTGTGCCATAAGGCGAAAATACACTAAATGCTTGACGCACAATAGGGCTTCTTTGAAGGGAATCCTTTGGCTCGCTGAAGGGTTTGAAAGAGTCGCCACAAACACTGGAACAATCACCCGCCTGAGCACTTTCATCTCCTTACAACTCCAATGCATCATCTGGCTATATGGCTTGTTGAATCGAACGAAGCCAGGATATGGAGGCATCATCACCCAAAGCTGGTTGAATTTGTCACTCCTGGAATGTTATTCAAGGACAAACACTACCCAGTCCATCAAATACTTAGGCATACCAAGATAGACAGGATGAAGAATATCTGGTACGAGGATAGTCGTCAGGGAAATCCATTTCCAGTTGCAGACGATGTCTTGTGAGGTTCCAACCGCTCTATCTTGGATAACTTATTTTGCTTCCTGTCTCTCCATCTGGACTCTATGAGTCGCGAGTATCATCATTTGAATGTTTAGCCGATAGTCTCTCAATTGCCATGACAATGAATTCCCTTCTTTTAACGACGATTTCGGTCCTTCGCGGGCTGTGCAATGGGGCTGCTTGATCCTGTGCAAGTGAATGTTTTGGAAGTTGTCAGCCATCCATGCCCATATGACAGGATAACATTGCTGCATGCAACCATCCGCACGAATCGTAAGCTTTCCAGGGTTGCAAAGCCCATCAACAGGATGAAAAATAAGCTCGAAGACCAACCTCAAAACCTGTTGATTGTGGATTTATTGTTCCTTCAAGGCAGTTGTTATACAATGTCCATTACAGTGATATGTCGGAGGAACGAGAAGAAGGGCAACAAGGATGATTGCAAGAGTTGAAGGCTTCCATCTAATTGTCGAGTCGATATTTCCATGACTCAAATATACTGCCCATTCTTTCTTGTCACCCGACGAGTTTGTAAGATGTGTCTGGTCTGAATCGCCGGATGAATGGACAATCGTAGCTCCATGTGGCCGCAGCAGCCATTGAAGCGGTTAAAATCATCATAACTATCACGAAATTCAACTAACATACCTGTTCATTCCACCACTGGTCGCTTCATTTCACCTCTGATTAGATACGTTCCTCAGCTTCAATGAATTGATTTGCTGGACCATACAACATACTTCCCCTGAGCGCAGGTTGTTGTATGAGGAACTCAATGGGTTCAACACAATTGTGGTAAAGGAAACGTGTGTAATCATCATTGCGAAAGTTGTTTGGATAGGCCAAATGGCAATTACACACTTTGCCTGGTATCCAAGAGTCGATGCCCATCGCATAGGATATCTCGTTGAACCTTTTGAATGAAGCGTGGGACGAAGTAAAGTTTCTGACAGTTGCCATTGTAGGGTTCCTGAAAAGCTTGTTCATAGCAGCTCTGCTGAAGTTGCGCTTGACGCACCAGTGCACTGATAGATTCTCCTCCTGGTAAGAAAACTGTAACCATAGATTGATTTCATCATCGAAGATATCAAAATACTCGTTACTAATAGGCTTACCGGCTCGACAGTTGGCCGAGTGTGGTGAACCACAATTATGTGTCTGAACTGGAGGTTGCTGTGGATTGAGTCACGCAATTTCGCTGTCGGCATCTGTATAGCTCGAATCGTTGTCCAAAGGGTGAAGAAATGGGTTGCGATCCAGTTCATGAACGAATGGAAGTAGATTACCATTGTGCTCGATCACAAAACCATCATCTGGCAGTTGTTAAGCTGATACGTATACCATGATTTCCTTGTGGTCGCAATGGAGGTGAGTGACTTCAGCGCTGATGTAGGGGTATGTAATCAAGCTGTAAGGACACTGGTGCCGAATATCGATGTTTTGTAGCAAAAACAACTGTCGCATCAACGTTAAGCAGGATCTCGACACTCATTTCGCTACTCATACCGTTGGAAGCCGGCTGGTTGTCAGAAAAAGCCACACGTTGATTTGCTTTTTCCAAATATGTGTCCTGCCACTCTTATTGGATTTATTTCATCCTCCTTGACACATTTGCAAAGTATTTAATCTGTCTCTCATTTTCGACATCCCTGAGATCTCGGAAGGATTACCGCATCTGCATTCACCTCGTCAGGGTGATTGTTTTGACCCTTGATTAGACCCTCGTATGCCCATTGCCTGATCTATGATTTTCACTTTTCGTTAAGTTCGTACCTTAGATGAAATGTGCTTTCTCCTTGGATACCGACCAAGCAACGTCATCACGGGGTACGAGATGAAGAGCAAGGACAGACGAGTGAGATATGACTGCCGAGCATGCTTCTAGTTGTCTGTGTGATGAGCATAAGCATTTAGTCAACAAATCAGGGCTCATAGATAATGTTAAGCAAATTTTTTCCTAGCTGAATAGCAGCCCAGATGATGTCGCCGAATGAAGAGAAGCCCTCCAAGCCCACTTATATATTCACCTTGGCTGCCCACCTTACTTACAATCTCCAGAACCTTCAACACACCATGCTCACCTCTGCTACCGCATCTCATCGCCCTTGACGATACATTCAACACTCCCGACGCTTGTTTAGTGTAACCAGGATATGATACTCACCACTCAATCTTTGACCACCACTGAGAACCTAAAATGTAATGTGATGCCTTCTTGTTGCCAAAATCAGTCGTTCCAGATGGTAATACAATCCAGATGCCAACTCTACTAGTCTGCATCTGGGCCGAGAACGCCACTGTTGGAGTCAGCCAATGGGCAGCGGAAACCATGGAGATTTGACAGTAGCAGAGTGGCTTGACAATACAACGGAAACAAAATGATGTGAGGGAGAGCGTCTCGGAGCCTGCCCAGTCAGTGAGCATCAGCAACAAGCAAGGTGCCTGCCCCGAGCAATGGGATCTCCTGATCGATCGTTGCGTTACTCTGATCAGCGATCTGACGTCTCAAAGGCCACTCTGGAAATGTTTCATGGCAGACAGGACTGACGTCGATGATCAGAAACTCAAGGCACCACTGAACCAGTTTGCGGTGAATGGCGTTTGCTGAAGGAAATATGGGATTGCCAAAACCCCGACTAAGAATAGGAAATTTGTCCACGTTGGTATGTATTTCATTGCCCTGATGCTTCATTTGCTGAGCCTGCTGATGTGTAGAGACAGAAGACGACAAGGAAGAGACCATGGGTGCCAGGTCCTTGCTGATAAAGGCGCATTGGGAAGCCTCGACCAAGTTCCTTGTCGAGCCATTTACCTTTACCACTGCCTATGTGGATCCCGACATTGCTGGGAAGAGGGTGGGTGAAAACAACACTCAGCTATCCTCATGGCACTGGTCTAGGGATGATGGATGAATACTTCTGATAGTTACATCGATCGTCCATACGACCATTTTGTCAATGCGGAATGCTGCAATCACCGATTTGCCAGACCCCAGCTTTAACATCCGAAAGTGTTGGGGCTGCCGGGAGGAGCGAAATTGAGATTGTGTTCCGCACTCCCATAATGTTACTCCAATCTTCCATAACAATACTGCTGCCGGATGGGCAAACGTGGCGACAATATTCAACACCCCAACGCATATGTGCATCATGTATTGTGGCCAACTCGCAGATGGCACAACTGGTGCCCAGACACCTATGCGTGGTGGTTGCAGCTACCTTCTTTGGGAGGACATCCTCCCACTTCCAGCCAAGGATATGATCAACGATATTGGAGAGGAATTGGATGATGATGCTGAGACGTGGCACCCAAATCCAAGATGCTTCCTGACTACGAAAATCAGCTTCCAAAATATTGAACAGAAGCTTCAAAGAAGGTTTATCAGACCACAGTGAAATCTTGATGTCATCCGGAACTGTGGTCTTGGTTTCTTTACCAATCATGAGTAAAGGTTTGTTGCTGATGAGGATGTGGCTTCGCTTTGGGAGCATGATCACATTGTGAATCCTCCCGCTGCAGGCTCTTTGGCCAATAGGCAGCATACAATCAGTCCCCCGGCTGCAAATGAGTCGTTGTGAGGATGGAATGCACTGGCTGGATGGTTGTTCAAGGATTTTCGTTGTGGGTGGGTATATTTCTGGCACTTTGGTGGGTGGACGGATGGGTGATAGTTTGGAGTTCTTTGGAGAGGTTTTGGGTCTCTTTTTCGTGTTTTATTTATTTTATCATTACATCGGTCATATTCATGCATGATGGGCACTGTTGAGAGTTCACGATGTTGGGATTGATTGTTGAGATGCTAATTCTGGGGAAAGGCATAGTGGCAGCGATAGGACTCCGTGTATGGCTATCATGTAATTGGTAGTTCGGTATGTTGACCCAGCAAAGTTTAGCATGAAAGATTAGTGAAACTTGAATGCATTTCAGCTCACCGCGATAATGGTTTTTGTCAAAGAAAGGCAATCAACAACCTTGCGGCACACTTGTCACCTATCATTCTTAGTTGAGAGTTCCGGTCCGTCCAAGAAGTTGGAAGTGTTAGTGACAGGACAAGCCAAGATCGTGGAATCGTCAACGGGATAATAAGACACATCCCGAAGATGCTGTTAATCATCTAAACGCTTTCTTTCCTTTACACAACTCTTGACTCAATTTACTATACATTCAGTCATGTTGCCTTTAGTCACTAGGTAGATTTTATCGTACTTATCACTCGCTGTGTTTTGGATCATGACATGAAGGCGCTGAACTTCTTCGCCTTCTCCTCTTCCATCCAGCACCAGGAGAAGCAGACAATGTATCCACGATGAGGATCTCGATGAAGATTGCAGCCCAATACCCGACACTTAGAATGATCAGCGCGATGAAAATTCAGAATCCGGTGAGAATCCTGTTTGGCGACCATCCAGCAGAGCAATGGGCAAGCAGCCATCAAAAGATTTCTTCACGTCAACACTTGGAAAAGGAGTCGCGGCAACTTAATCTACTCCTGCATTGGCACCACCCCTAAATCCCGAGCTTTGGGAGATCTATATGCTCTGCGATGAGCAGAATGAACGTGAGCCTGCAACGCTGGCATCGAACATGATATCCGATCAAACATCCAAACAATTGAATCCACCAACCAAGGTATATATTTACCAGAGAAAGGTTTCAAACGAAGCCGGTGAGCAATTTGTTGCATGGAAAGCTGACAATCTGTGGCAATATGAGGCCTTTATTGATGACGTGACAGGCCTCATTGTCGTCGCAGAATACAACACACAGATATCAGTTTCAGGCATTCCGGTGATGGTCATGGCACATGTGAAGCCGATACCTGTCGATTATTCAATGTTTGTGAATCTGTTTGCCACGAATGCAGTGAAGACGGCCCAGATTCATTGTTCGTTGTATGATGAAATTGCCAGGATTAATCAAGCCCAGGGAATCTCAGACCCGCCATGTGCCTACATTTCAGTGGTAAATGAATCGTCTCAAAGATATGTTTCCTCGCTGGCATTGTGCATTTGGCTCTCGCAAAGATAAATTGCTCCCGTGCAGCAATGATATACCGCTGTGAGACCCCGATCGACTGTATTTACGGTTTTCGAACACCTTCACCTCCCGACACCCGGAAAATGGTGGCCCGGCTCTTGGCCAAGGACAAGTTTGCATGCCCCAGCAACCTTCAAGCGGTAAGTTCAAAGTTCCCTTATTGTTTAATCGGTGTCTTGATGATCAATTTAGGAATGCATATTTCAATCTGCAGCAACTGAAATAGTGGATCTTATTCACTGGGCATACATCTATGGCATATGACAAATGGGAATGAACGATAGATCATTGATTGATAATATCAACCCGACATTCATTGCCCTCGCTGCAACAGCCATCCACCATTGTCTGTCGGCCTGGATAACAGGCGAGTTTAGGGTCCCGCCAGAGTTTGATCCGGGAGGTGGGGCACAACCTTAATAAGATACAAGCAACATTAATCACGGACTTGATAATTCATGCACTCATGTATTTGGTCGTCTCGATATGGATTTTCATTCTTCCTCACCAGAGGTTTACCGCAAAATGATAAACAATATCCGCAGCACAATTCGCCGAAGGATCCACTCACCTGGTACGGTCCCAGCGATGCCGCAACCTCCCAATGATAAGGGCAGCGTTTATTAGGACTTCCTTGATTCAGTCCCTGAGAAGCTGATACAGCAGCCCAACAATTCCTTCAATCGTATCAACAGCTGTTTGCTGCTTCTGAAGCTAGCATGCGATTCTAAGCAGTTCTGCCTATGGGCGCATCTGCTATCCCCAGCAGCCGCCAGCCCATCCCCTGCAGCAACAACAACAGAAACAACAACGAGATCACCAGAATCACCAACATCACAAATGTTAAGAATCCGGGATTAGTCGATGGAAGTACGATCGTAGAGGGCGCAATGTCACTTTGTGGTCAGGAATGGTGTCAGTGGTGGGATTTAGGATTTTGTTTGTGTGCTATTCTATTCTAGGTTTTGTTGAAATATCATAATAATAGTAAATGTTATACCACAGATGGTTTACTGAAGTCTGATATCAAACACGTGAAACCATAATCGCGATGATGCATAACCCTCATGTGACTGTTGAACTCAAGCTACCGAACGATCTCGTATCAACAAATCATATATCGTTAACCCCTTTTGCATGGTAACTATCATTGGTCAAATTAAGCCATGAGGGTCTTTGAAACAAGAACTGCATGCTTCATTGAACGCATCAAGCAAGTACTATCATTATCGCGACGACAACATCGGCAAATGTCCAAATCGACTATAGACAGCATGACGCACAACCTCTAGTTATCTATAGTCGAGTCATAGAGATGTGCGCATGGGCCAATGGCACCACACACAGCTGGCGGCCGGAGAGCGACCCATACCAGTCATCACTGCTTGCAGTCTTCGCTGCTTCACCAGTACTGTACACTATCGCTGAGAATCTGCTTGAGAGCCTGCTGGAGAGCCTGCTGGAGAGCCTGCTGGAGAGCCTGCTGGAGAGCCTGCTCGAGAGCCTTCTTGAGAGAGCCTCGCTTAGGGAGGAGCAGAGTTTTCCATGGGATGCTTTTGGTCGATGGAAAACTCAGACTTTGTGAAAGCTTTGGCTCATAGAAGGCTCTAAGTCAGTGGAAGCTTCAATGCTGACGTTGATGTAGCCAACCTACCTGTCCAAGTGATTCTAGTACTGGAATCACCATCACCACTATGATCGCCATTGCAGTCATCATCATCGCCATCGCCATCACCATGGCCAGCATCACAATCAGCCGGAGACTAGACACGCACACATACGCCCACAATCGATGGGAGGCGGGCAGCAGATTCTGCACGAAAATCTGAGTCGGAGATCTGCTGTCCCCAAGATCCAATTATCTACCATTCCTGAAGAATCTAAGGATCCAATTGTCAACACCATGGCCGTGAGGCATTGTGAGATCTCGTCTCGGTGGGCGCGCTAAAGATCAGGTTCAGACTACGATATTAAACGACATCATGATGTTGGCCACCTGCCACCCGCTACCCACCACCTCCCACATGCCACACACCACCTGCCTCTCGCCTCCCGGTGCCTGGCGTCTGCAACTCAACAAGTCTCTGGATCGAGTATGCAGGAAGAGCAGAGATTTCCCAGTGTTTCTAAGCGGCCCAGCCACCATTCTGAAAGCCTGCGCTAAGGGAGGCCCGGCCTGCATGTGATTCAAAAAGCCTGCATCGGCCTGCATAAGCCTTGGTCTGGTTGGTAGATGGAATACGGCAATGGCAGGGCTACAATGATTGAGTTGGATATAGTTTATGTTTCGTACTTTGGAGATGAACTTAGTAAATGCAGCAGAGAATCTTTCGAACAAAATATTCTGCTTAGGTTTTGCCCACAAAGAGAATTCACCAGGCCCAGCTCAGTCCTCATTTCACAGCCGCCGCTATGGTCGGCCAGGCCCTGCCTATGCAACGCTGGGCCAGCCTGGCCACTTAGGAACGCTCAGTTTCCCACGGCAAGCTTTTAGTCAATGGAAAACCCTGACTTTGTTGAACCTTTAGCTAATACAAGACTCTAGGTCTGTGGAAGCTTTGGCTAGTAGAAGGCTCTAAGTCTGTGGAAGCTTTGATGCTGACGTTGACATAGCCAACCTACTTGTCTAAGTACTTCTGGTACTATGATCACTATCACCAACACCATCACCATTGCCATTGCCATTGCCATTGCCATTGCCATCATCTCAATCCGCACCAGCCCGAATGGACACACATATGCCCACAATTGATCGGAAGTGGGTACCAGATTCCGCTGGGAACTCTGGGTCGGAGATCTGCTCTCCCCAAGTTCGAATTGTCTCCCTTTCCTGTGAGATCAAAGGCAACGATTGTCAACACCATGACCATGAGGAATCATCAGATCTTGCCACGGTGGGTATGCCAAAGATAAGGTTCAGACTATGATATCGACGAACGTCATGATTTTGGCCACTATATGCCCCCTGCCATCTGCCATACACCACATGCCATGTGCCGCCCGCCAAACACTGCCCACCTTACCCCACCTGCCTCACGCCTCCCGGTGCCTGGCGCCAGCAACTGACGCCTCCCGGCGCCTGGCTTCTGCAACTCAGCAAGTCTCTGGATGGAGCATACAGGAGCATACATGGGAGCATATAGTCAAGTGTGATTGGGAGTGTCTTCCTTCTTGACAGTGTACTTGGTAGCATAGAGCCCAGTAGGCTGGGAGTGTACCATTGAGTGCAATTTGAAGCGTATTTAACAGCGACTCAGAGGTATACTTAGTAGTGTCTTGAGAGCTTACATGGGAGCGTACAGTCAAGCAGGCTGGGAGTGTGTCATCAAGTGCAATGGGGTGTGTTCTTGAGAGTGCTCGGGAGTGTACTTGCGAGCATCTTGAGAGCTTACTTGGGAGCATACAGTCAAGCAGGCTGGGAGTGTGCCATCGAGTGCAATTGGGAGTGTTCTTGAGAGAGTGCTCAGGAGTGTGCTTGAGAGTGTCTTGAGAGCTTACTTGGGAGCGTATGGTCAAGCAGGCTGGGAGTGTGTCATCAGGAGCAATTGGGAGTGTGCTTGAGAGAGTGCCCAGGAGTGTGCTTGAGAGCATCTTGAGAGCTTGGGAGCGTACAGTCAAGCAGGCTGGGAGTCTTCCATCGAGTGCAAGTGAGAGCATCCTGGAGAGGATGCCCGAGAGTGTACTTGAGAACGTACTCGGAGGAGTACTTGGGAGCATACTCGGATGCACTTGGGTCCCTCTTGAGAGTGTAAGTCAAGCAGGCAGGGAGTGTACAATCGAGTGCAATCAGCAGTGTACTTCAGAGTGTACTTGGCAGCATGCAAAGAAGTGTATTTGGCAGTTGGGTTTCAAGTTTGTTGAATGCAGCATAATGTATAGTATCAAGCGCACATAATTGCATCCTGATCATAGTAATATAGTCCATGCGCACGTCCATATGACTTTATAACGCCACGCATCAAATATGCTATGGATCACCGTCCCAAAAGCAGCTTCTCTACGAGTTATGCATCGCAAAAGGTAACTTTTCCCGGTGAAATCGAATTGGGCGACATAGGAGTGTGCCAAGAGCTGATTTGTGATATTACCAATCAAAGTGTGAACCGTTCCTCAAGTGCTTGTTGTCACATTCACAAATGTGGGTACACTGGTTGTAACTGTTGAACACAGCATCGCGACCACTCAAAGAACACTCTGGAATGTTTAAGCAATGCCATATTTTAGGGAAACCTCAATTTCATTTTTTTGAGTTTGTGGGTACAATAAACTAAATAAATTCAATGAAGGAAATTTAGTTTTTGCTGATGATTGGTCTTATGAAATTGGCACTGTACTTTTTGGAGCAGAATGTACTTGTTGCAAAAACCTTTCAGAATACCCTTTCAGATTGACATTATTAGTGCAACCTGCTTGGTGTAATCCGTTAGAGCAACCTATCAGAGCAAGTAGTCAGAGCAACATCTCAAGGTGACCTGTATGAGTAATGTGGCAGCGTAATCTGTCGTAGTAACCTGGTAGAGGACTCTGTCTGAGCAAGATTCTCAGAAATGTATCGTGTTCAATTGCAAAATACTCCTTGCAACTAAACTATTTGTGCCATTTAATTGGAAAAATGTATGTCACAGACCAATTGTAGTTGACTGTGTTACTCAGATATTGAGTGAGACATCTTCCGATCATAGCAAAGTTACCTTGGAAAGGTATTATACACATATTCATTATAGAGTTCTACAGTAGCACTGTTATATGCAGTAGAATTTGTTCTCTCATCTTGTATATATTTCCATTCCCCACCCTTAAAGTTCTCTACCTAACAGCTCCAACATGCTTCCTACAACTGACCACTTGGCTATATGGGTCAAACTTTGCAATGTCAATTGTGGATATATTTGTTAATGCGATAAAGGGTGATGTTGCTAGTGTTGCCACCAGTTCCGGGTTCCCTGGCCATGTTCCGGGTTGAAACCAGTACCATAGCCCCGATTTGGTTCTGGAACCACCATGGAACCAAACAGCGCAATGATGAGTGGTTCCAAACACATACCTCATCTAAATCCACAGTTTTTTTGGCTGCATTTTGAATACTGCAGAGTCTAAGAACTTTGGCTACAATTATGTTTTTGAGTTCTAATTGTATCACAAAGCGTTCTATATGTAAGATGTGCAGTTTTGGGTGCTCTTTCACCTCCCGGTGTGCGATTTGCAATCCACACAATATTCGTTGGGTCACTGCGTAATAACGTCGAAAATTGGGCAATTTTCACAGCCACTCAAAAAATATTGATCGGATTGCCAATTGCAGAATGGGAGGTGAAAGAGCATTTAAAACTGAGTATTGTATGTATATATTATATTGTGATACGATCAGAACTCAAATACTTAATTGGAGCAATAGATTTGGGGGTGGAACTGGCCATAAAACTGTGGTTTTAGGTGCGTTTCGGTTTTTTGATTGGGTAAAACCTGTTGCAACGGTTCCGGTTCGGTTCCAACCTGGAACCGGAACTGAACCCCGAATTTGGATCCTTTGCTAACCCTAACAAGTACTGATCTTAATTTATAGTAATTTCACATCATTTAAAGCTGAAGACTTTTTGTACACCTTACATACCAATGGCAAATGCTTTGGATAGTGGCTATCAAAAAAGTTGTCTGAGTTGATGTCAGAGTGCATCGGCAAAAGTGCAAATCGACCATAGGCTGCGCTACGCGCAGCTCATAGCAAGCTTTCCGTAGACCCCTGCGCGACGCGCAGTCTATAGTCATCTATTGTCGATTCATAGTGATGTGCAAGGGAACCTATGGAACTATATACAGCGGGCGGCCAGAGATGGACCTATACCTTTCTTTACAGCCTGGCTGTTATACCGGTACTGAGTCTGCTGGAGAGCCCAGTGGCGCTTGAGAGCCTACTTCGAAGCCTGCTTGATAGCCTGCTAGATAGCCTGCGTCATAGGCTGCTTGAGAGCCTACTTCAGAGAGCCACACTTAGGGAGGAGTAGACTTTTCCATGGGAAGCTTTTAGCCGATAGCAAACTCTGAGTTTGTGGAAGGTTTGGCAAATGGAAGGCTCTAAGTCTGTGGAAGCTTTGATGCTAACGTTGACGTAGCCAACCTACTTGTCTAAGTGCTTCAGATACTATGATCACCATCAGCAACACCATCACCATCGCCAGCATCACCATCGCCAACATCACCATCGCCTTCATCACCATTGCCATCAGGCCCGGACCGAATGCGCACACATACGCCCACAATCGGTGGGCAGCGGGCAGCAGATTCCGCTGGAAAATCTGAGTCGGAGATCTGCTCTCCCCAAGATCCAATTGTCGACCTTTCCTGCAGTGTCTAAGACTGCAATTGTCAACACCATGACTGTGAGGCATCGTGAGATCGGGAGTGTCCTCCCTCTTGAGAGTGTACTCGGGAGCGTAGAGCCAAGCAGGCTAGGAGTGTGCCATCGAGTGCAATTAAGAGCGTCCTTGAGAGCATGCCCGGGAGTGTACATGAGAACGTACTGGGTGTACTTGGGGGCGTACTCGGAGTGTACTTCGGAGCGTCTTGAGAGCTTACTTGAGAGTGTAAGTCAAGCAGGCTAGGAGTGTGCCATCGAATGCATTTGGGAGCGTCCTTGAGAGCATGCCCGGGAGTGTACATGAGAATGTACTGGGTGTACTTGGGGGCGTTCTCGGAGTGTACTTGGGAGTGTCTTGAGAGCTTACTTGGGAGCGTAAGTCAACCAGGCAGGGAGTGTACAATCGAGTGTAATCAGGAGTGTACTTCAGAGCTTACTTGGAATCGTGCAATGAAGTGCATTTGACAGTTTTATTGAATGCAGTATGATGTATAGTATCAAGCGCCCATAATCGCATGAGTATCATAGTAATCTAGTCAACTCACAGGTCCATAGGACGTCACAGTGCCACATGTCAAATATGCTATGGATTACCGGCCCAAAAACAGCTTCTCCATGAGTTACGCGTCGGGTAAGGTCATTTTTCCCGGCCTGCATACGTAAGGGCTGCTGCTAGAAGGCATCTGTTTAAAGAGTTGCTGTCAGAATGGCTGCTGTCAGAGTGGCTGATAACAGAGTGACTACTGTCTGAGTGGGTGCTCTCAGAGTGGCTGCTGCCAGGGTGGCCTCTGTCAGAGTGGCTGCCTTCAATATAACTGCTGTTAGTATGGCAGCTGGCAGAGTGGTAACTATCAGAGTCATGGTCAGGCTGATTAGCAGCAAAAGCCGGTAACTAAATCACTCTATATGTCAATACTTGTTATCTAAATCTGCCTTGAAGTTTTCCAATAGAGAAAATTAATAAACAACCTGAAAGTTGTATATCTTCCAGCTGAGTAAACTCCGACACACAATCTATTCCAAATCCCCAATCATGGAAATCTGCCAACCTCTATGAATCTAGTACCCAACATAACCAACTCAATATCCAAACAAAGTGAACCTCAGTGTCAATCAGAAAGTGAAACTCCAAATCTTACAATATATCAAGCACAAATACAAGTCCAGACCCAAAAGTAGAAAGTATAGTTTGATCACAAATTAAACAATTTCTATCAGATCATTATTTAGACCACTTCCAGCTCAACCGAGTATATGGGCATAAATTATTCCAATTAAGGGATTATACACTAGATATACATTGTGATTAGTATCATCAATAACAGCATTCTGGAGAACCTGCCCTGTATGTTGGATCATTGCTCACTTCATCCACCAAGTATTCCCTATTAACCAAATGATTGTGGTAAAGATACCAAAATGAATTTTGCTTTGATTTTTCCACCAACCAGTCTATTTGACACCCAACTATGTCTAGAGTTACATTTTGTAATTTATATCATATTCTACGATGACCAGAAGTTGGCAATTGTAATTGTGGTTACAGTCCCTATTGGGTGTCCGATTGAATAAGACCAGAAGTCGCATATACCTATGGTTGGAAATGGATTAGCTTACAGAGGTACATACATCTAGACTAATCTAGTTATGGATAGCAAATCAAACATAGGTGCAGAGCCAGCAGTATGCCACACAGTTTGTATGACTGTCATAGAACCAGTTGTTGTCACAATTGAATAGCAGAGTTAAATGTCAAAGTTACAGGCCGGAGTTGATGTGAGAGGTACAAGGTTCGAATGTGCAAGGAGTGGTAACCTGTTCAAAAGTCCACTGGTCAAATTGCCACTATATCCACAGAATCACCTACCCTCTAGTGTTCGAGACTGAGAAGATCTTTCAGAGATATTATGTGAGCCAAGTCAACATTCAATCTCCAAACTACAATTCAATTACCTTCAGATTATTAGTTATATGGTAGATCTGCCCAAGTACTTGTACACAGTCTGTCTTCAATGCTTACATCTTTGCTACTCTCAAGATTACTCTCCTCCGCTTGATTAGGTCCAGGCAGTCGATGTTACCCACTGTTAAAGGGGTATGTCCATACTATGTTTGATGAAGATATTTCCAAATTCATTGAAGTCGGGTCAAGAATACATATGTTCAGACCTATATGCCAAATTTTTCTGTTGGACAACTGGTCGACCAATACACCAATAGCTCCACATGTTGAATAGGCTGACCAGTACACCACCAACCGAAGTGCCAACTAAGAGGCTGGGAGGTGGTTGGAAGGAGGTTGGAAAAATGGGAGTTATATAAGGCCCAATTCGAACCACAACCTTTTGCGCTGAACTGTCAATCACATTCGCAGGTCTCCTTACTCTACATCTCTCATACCTCGAATCTTTGTATTCAAGTTCATTTGTTCCACTGTGATGATGTCTACTGCTATTGCTATTACCTTCAGATCTGCCATGTCCATTACCAGTTCAGCAACCACTATCAATCAATCTGCCGCAACAGCTGGCACCATTTCCACTTCTGCTTTCAACACAGTAATGACACCTACTACATCTCCCCAATTTCAGGAGGGGTTTTCCCATGCATCAGCAAAAACTAAATCTCCTTCATTAAATTTATTTGGTTTATTGTACCCACAAACTCAAAAAATTGAACTCGAGATTTCCCTGGTATATGGCATTGCTGTTCTGTTCCAGAGTGTTCTTAGAGTTGTCGCGATGCTGTTTTCAAGTGTCACGACCAGTGTACCTACTGGTGCAAATGTGACAACGAGCACTTGACGAACAGTTCACACTTCCTTTGGCAATATCACAAATCATCTCTCGGCATACTCCTATGTCGCCCAGTTCGATCAGAACTCACAATGATGATAGTACTCACTCCATACGTTTAATGAAGCGTGTAGTTCTTGTTTCTAAAGACCCTCATGGCTTAATTTGACCAATGATAGTTACCATGCAGAAGTGGTTCACGATATGTAATTTGTTGATACAAGATCATCCGTACCTTGCAGTTCAACTGTCGTGGGAGGGATATGCATCATCGCGCTTATGATTTCACAGGTTTGAGATCAGACTTCAGTAAACCATCAGTTCTATTACATTTACTACTATTATCATATATCAACAAAACCTAGAATAAAATAGCACACTAAGGAAGTCCTAATCCAATCACTAACACCATTTCTAACATCCAAGTGACATCGCACCCTCCACAATCGTACTTCCATCAACTAATCCCGTATTCCCAACGCTGGTCCCGTTGGTGATGTCGTTGCTGTTGCTGTTGCTGTTGCTGCCGGGGACGGGCTGGATGCTGCTGTCGATGGCAGACTCACACATAGGCAGAACTGCTGGGAATCGAATACTAGCTTCAGTAGAAGCAACAATGCTGCAGAGACGTTTCAAAGAATTGATGCGCTGCTCTATCAGCTCCTCCGGGATGTAATCAAGGAAGGCTTCATCAAAGCTACCATGATCATTGTCAGGTTGCACCATCGCTGGGTCCGTACCTGTGGATTGGATCCTTTGGCGGATCATGATGCGCATAATGTGTATCGTTTTGGCTTGAACCTCTTGCGGGTAACAACGAAAATCCGCGTCAAGACGACGAAATACATCTGTGCATGCACTATCAACCTTGGGATTAATGTTTCTTGTATCCCACTTATGTTGGGCACCACCTCCTGGACCAAACTCTGGCGGAACCCTAAACTCGCCTGTTTTCCAGGCCAACAGGCAATGGTGGATGGCCATTGCGGTGAGGGCAATGAATGTCAGGTTGATTCCCGCAATCACTGATGTATCATTCATTCCCATTTGTTGTATGCCATAGAAGTATGTCCGGTGAATAAGATCCAAAATTTCAGTTGGTGCAAATCAAAACTTGCACTGCTGAATCGATTGTCAAGACAACGATTGAACCTGAAGGGAACTTTCAACTTGCCTCACGAACGTTTGAGGGGGTTATAAACCTGTCCTTGGCCAATAGCCGGGCTGGCATTTTCCGGATCTCTGTAGGCAACTGTGTTTAAAATCCGTAAACTGGGTCGATTGAGGTCTTTCAGCGGTATACCATTGCAGCACTGGAGCAAGTAATCTTTGCGAAAGCCTGATGCACAATGTCAGCGATGAAAACACTTGCTGAGATAATTCTTTTATCACTGAAATGTAGGCATGTGGAGGGTCCGAGTTTCTCTGGGCTGGATCAATCATGGGGATTTGTTCATACCACCAACAATGAATCTGGGCGGTCTTCACCGCGTTCATGGCAAAGGGATGTACAAACACCGCGTAATTGATCGCTATAGGCTTTACACATGCCATGACCATCGCTGGAACACCTGAAAGTGTTGTCTGGGAATTGTGTTCTGCCCCGATGATGAGGCCTGTCACGTCATCAACAAATGGCTGATATTGGCACAGATTTCTAGCATTCCATGGAACTAATTGCTCACCGGCTTCGTTTGAATACTTCCTCAAATGATTATATACATTAGCAGGCGGATTGAATCATTCAAATGCTTGATCGGACACCTTCTTGGATGCCAGCGGCACAGGCTCGCATTCATCCTCCTATTACGAGACAATATAGCCCTTCCGACGCTCAGGATGTCGGGGTTGCGGCAATGTAAACGTTAATTGAGTTGCCGCAACTCATTTGCCAAGTGTTGACGTGAAGCAATCTTGTGATGGCCGCATGCCCATTGCGTTCCTGGATGGTGGCCGAAGGGGCTCATTGTCGGATTCTGAATTGTCATGTCCACAATCATTGTAGTTGTTGGGTATCATGCTGAGATCATCATCGAGATCCTCATCGTGGATACATTGTCTGCCTGTCCTGGTGCTGAAAGAACGAGGAGGAGGAGAAGTGCGGCGCCTTCTTGACATGATTTACAAAGGCGGCGAGTGACAAGTACGAAAAATTAAAGGAGCGACCAAAGGAAATGTGAATCAATGTTGAGTGAATGAATTGAAGCGTTGTGTAAAGGAAGAACAGCATTGATATGATTAAAAGCATCGTCGTGATGCGTCTTCTTATCCTGTCGACAATTCAAGGATCTTGGCTTGTCCCGCCACCCACACTTCCAACTCCTGGGATGGACGGGAACTCGGAAATAAGCATGGCAGGTGACAAGCCTGCCGGAGGGTTGTTGATTGGCTACCTTTAACGAAAATTGTTATCATAACGAGCTAAAAAGCATTCGGGTTTTACTAATTATTCTGGCTGATTTCTGGTCGGTGAAGATACGGAACTACCAATTACATGATAGCCATACACCGAGTCCTATTGCTGCCACTATGCGTTTCCCAACAATCAATGTCTAAATGATTAATCCCAACATTGTGAACTCTCAACACAGTCCTTCATGTATGAATATGAATGATGTAATAATGAAATACCCAAAACACCAAAAACAGACACAAAACAGACCCAAACAACTCCAAATTATCACCCATCCGTCCACCCTCCAAAGTCTCAGAAATATACCCACCCACAATGCAAATCCTTGAACAACCATCCAGCCAGTGCATACCATTCTCACAACAACGAATTTGCAGCTGCGAGGCTGCTTGTATGCTTCCTCTTGGCCAAACAGCCTGCAGCGGGAGGATTCAGAATGTGATCATGCTCGCGTAGCCAAGCCACATCCTCATCAGACAAAACGCATTGCCCGTATTCTGTAAAGATAGTAACAGTACGATTCCGGATGACTTCAAGGTATCGCTGCTGTCTGAGATTCCTCGATTGACGCCTGAATTGAATCTTTTGGAAGCCTGTTGTCGTTGTCAGGAATCTTCCTGGATTCGGGCGCCGCGTCTCCCCATCATCATCCAATTTCTTCCTGATAACATAGATCATATCCTCGGCTGGAAGTGGGAGAATGTCATCCAGAGGGAGGTAGCTGCGGCCACAAGGCATAGGCATCTGGGCACAAGCGGTGCCGTCAGCTTGTTCACCACAATCAAACAACGCAAAACAGCATTGGGTTGCTCGATTTGATCGCTGCCTTTAACCATCCGGTAGCCGTATCGTTATTGCAGATTGGGGTAACATTCCGCGCGTACAGGCCACTATCTCCATTAGGCCCCTCCAGGCAGCCCCAATGATCTCGGATTTTCCGGTGGGTGTCTGCCAGACTGGCAAATGCAGCATTCAAGATTGACCACATGGTCGTATCGACAATTGATGTAACTATCGGAAGTATCGATTCCTCATCCCCAGGCCAGTCCCATGAGAACAGCTGAGTATTGTTTTTACCCACCCTCTTCCCAGCAATGTCGGGATCCATAGAGGCATTGGTAAAGGTAAATGGCTCGACAAGGAAATTGGTCGACACATCGCAACACACCTCTATCAGCGAAGACATGCGACCTGAGGTGTCTTCCTTGTTGTCTTCTGGATTTACACATCATCAGGAAGATCAAAAGAAGCATTGGTGCGATGAAATACATATCAACATGCACGAGTTTCCTCTTCTTAGTCGGGGTTGCTTTGAGCCTATACTTCTTTGGGCAAAGGGCAACATACCTGAACTCGTCCAGTGCTGCCTTGAGTTTCTGACCATCGAGGTTAGTGTTGTCTGCCATACACCATTCCCAAAGCGGCCTTTTAGACTCCAGATCACCGATTTGAGTAACGCAACGATCGATTAGGAGATCCCATTGCTCTGGGCCGGCGCCTTGCTTGTTGATGATGCTCATTGACTGTGCAATATTCCAGATGTGCTCCCTCACTTCATTATCCATCCGTTGTGTTTTCAAGCCACCCTTATCCTGCCAAATCCCGATGGTATCTGCTTCCCATTGGCTGACTGCAACAGTGGCATTCTCGGCCCAGACGTGGACTAGTAGAGTCGGCTTCTGGATTGTATTAGCATCTGCAACGACTAGTTTCGACAACCAGAAGGCGTCGCATTACATTTTAGATTCTCAAATGTGGTCAACAATTGAGTGGTGGATATCGAACGCTTGTTACTCTAAACAAGTGTCAGGATCGTTGAATATATCGTCAAGAGTGATGCAATGCGGTAGCAGCGGTAAGGAGGGCATGTCGAAGGTTCTGGAGATTGTAGGCAAGGTTAGCAGGCAAGGCGAATATATATATTGGCTTGGTGGGTTTTCTTGGTCCGGAGACATCATCTTGGCTGCAATTCAGCTAGGAGGCTATTTGCTTAGCATCATCTAAGCACCCTTATTTGTCGACTGAACGCTAAGATTCATCACAAAGACAACTCAACGCATGCTCTGCAGTCATATCTCACTCGATTGTCCTTGCTCTAGTTCTTGTACCCCGCAATGATGTCGCTTGGTCGGTATCTAAGGAGAATGCAGGGTACATGTATGGTTCGAATCTAACATACTGTGACAACCATAAATCAGGCAGTGGGCATAGGAGGGTCTTGTGAGGGTGCAAAACAATCGCCGTGATGAGCTGAATGCAGATGCGGTATGCTTTTTGAGATCCAAGGGATGTTCGAATGAAGTGAGCAATTAAACACTTTGCAAACATGTGCAGATGGATCAGAGATATCCTCCGAGAGCTGTACGACCCCGCTTTTGAAAAGGTAAATGGAGGTGCGGGATGTTCCGAGGAGAGACGGCTTGCAGTGGTATGAGTAGCTAGACGACCATCAGGACACTTCTTAACGTTGTTGCGACATTTCATTTTGCAACCGAAACATGGATCTTTGTCAACTGTGTCTGTACTGCTGGATGACGTACTCCTACATCGACGCTTACATCACTCACCTCTGTTGCGACCACAATGTGAGTATATATATCAGCCGAACAACTGAAAGATGAAGGTTTTGCGATCAAGCACGATAATTTTCTCCTGGTTTTCGTTCATGTACCGCATCGCGACCATTTTCTGCACCCTCCCGATGATGATTCCAGCAATACTGAAGCCGACAGCAAGAATTTGAGTATCGATCCAGAGCAACGTCCAGTTCGGATACGTATTTATGGTAATACACACTTGGACAACCATCCAGCTGGGAAGCCTCTTGGTAAGGAGTAGTTCAATATCTTCGACGATGAAATTGATCTATGCTACTCGTGTTCTTCCGAGCAGGAGTATTGATTAGTGCACTGGTGCGTCAAGCACAACTTGAGCAGAGCTGCTATCAACGAGCTTCTCATGAACCCTACGATGGCAACCGTCAGCAACTTCACTTCGTCCCAGACTTTATTCAAAGGGTTGAACAAAATGTCCTCTGTGATGGGCATCAACTCTTGGAAATTCGGCGGAGTGTGTTTCAATCGTTTGGCCGATCGAAACAACCTTCATGATGATGATCACACACGTTCCTCTTACCGCAATCCTGTTGAATGCATTGAGTTCCTCATGCAACAGCCTGCGTTCAGGGAACATATGTTGTATGCTCCAGCAATGGAATGCAATGATGCGGAGGAACAAATCTGCTCAGAGGTGGAATACAGCGACTGGTGGTGGAATGAACAGGTACGTTGGTTGAATCTCGTCATGGCTACAATGATGATGACAACTTCATTAGCTATGGCCGCCGCTTGGAGCTACGATTGTCCCATTATTCGGCAGTTCAGACCAGACACAACTTATGAACTATTTGCGCGACAAGAAGTGATGGCTAGAATATTTGAGTCTCGGAAACATCGACTCGAGGATTAGATCAAAGCGTCCAAATCTTGCAAGCATCCATGTTGCCTTTCTTCCCATTTCTCCAAAATATCATTGTAAAGGACATGGAAAAACAACTGCTGTGAACGAACAACAAATCCACAATTGCAACGTTTTGAGGAAGGTCTTCAAGCTGATTTTTTGTCCTCTCGACGCGCTTTTCAACACTGGAAAGCGTATCCTTCGTGCGGAGGGTCAGATGCGGAACCATTATCCTGTCATCTGTGCAAGGACGGCTGACTACTTCGAAAACATTAATTTGCATTCAATCAGGCAGCCCCATTGGCCTGGGTGCGAAGCACCAAAATTGTCGTTTGGAGAACGGAATTCATCATCATGGCAATTGGGACACTATTGGCTATACTTCCAAATGATCAAACTGGTGACTGAGGGAGATGTGACGGAGAGACATGAAGCAAGATAATATCTTGAAGATCCAGCAGTTGGAACCTCAGCCGTGGCCTTCTGGAATATGAAACGTATCTCTCCGACAACTATCATCACACATGATGTTCTCCATACCGTCTATCTCCGTATGCTTACGCATTTGATGGACTGGGTAACGCCCTTCCTTGAACAACATTCCAGGATCAACAACTTCAACCAGCTCTGGGTGATGATGCCACCATATCCTGGCTTTGCTCGATTCAACAAGCCATATAGCCACGTAACGCAATGGAGAGGTGAGGAGATGAAAGCACTCGGGCGTGTGATTGCTCCGGTTTTTGCGGCAACTCTTTTGTACCCTTCGGCCAGCCATCGGATTCCCTTCCCAGAAGCCCTGTTTTGTGTCAAGAACTTAGTGTATTGTCACCTTATGGCACTGTACCGGTACCATACTGAGGCCATGATTGTGTACATGGAGAATTATCTGGAGGAGTTTCATTGTCACAAGGATGTGTTCAGTCGATTCCGCGCCAGTCAATCTACAAAGAAGGTGTCGGATACATTGAAAAAGCAGTTTACTTTGGACAAACAGGAGGAACAGGAGCGTGACCCTGCTTGGAACGATCTTTGTGCGGCTGCAAAGCGCCATTGAGTTGATGAAGATTAAATGCAGACCGAGTCAGACCTTGCACAACATCTCGTGGACAAATCAGATTCTAACTCAGTGAAGATGCATCTCCTGAATCTGTTCTGGGACCATATCCGCCAGCTTGGCAACCTCGTAAATGCATGCTCTGAACACCCAGAAAGAGTGATAAGGGAGCTTGAACAAGAGTACCAACAATCGAATCGTGATGAGGCCGCCTTCCAGATATCGCAAACGAAAGCCCGAAACGAGGTGCTTCCGTATTGTGAGCTGAATGGAAACCCTGCAAAACTAAGTCGCGAGAATGATATACCTCTAACCAAAGCGTCTATCAAGCGAATGATGAAATGCCTGCAAGCAGTAATCAAAACCCTTGATGACTTGGCTGAGTGGTGTGCAATGCCAAAAGGGAAGCTACAGAATCCCATTGTGTGTTGTTTCAAGAGATTTGCTGACGTCACAGCCTACGTCGATCATGATCAGAATTTCAGTCCCTTCAATGATGCAAAACACATTCGGGACAATGCTGTAGCAATTCAGTAGACGTCTTTTCAATGCGACAAGCAAGCAGTTCATATAGTTCGTTGCAGTGGGTCCACAAGGTGCAGAGAGCATTAGCCACCAAGAAATGATACAGTGATTCTCTCGTTAGAGACGAGTCCAGCTAGCCACTGTGTGTCGACTGCGGGACGCATTTCCGTATGGGTGCAGTGTCTTATCGTCGTCCAGGATGCTGAATTGAGCGTTACAGGGCTTCTTGCCTTGGTCAAGACTTTTGCAACTGGGCTGATATGTCACACTGCTGGTATGGTGATTGTTGAGGAGAGGCATCAAACTCCGTACCAACCATTGCACGACGGAAGCTACAGTTGTAAGTCGCTTTTGGGTGTCGGAACCTCTCATATCGTCTCTATAAGCGCTATTCAAGGAGCTGTACACCTTCTTCCGCTGATGCCGCAGCAGGATAGCTCGCGGTGGTACTTGAGCAACACGGCTGACTTGAATACTTTCAATTTGTTTTACACGTAGATTATTCAACTCAATGCTTGAAGTAATTGTTGCAGCGATAGAAATCTGATCAGTGTTTACTCTGGGTGTCTCAATTTTTGTAATGGGAGTTGTGCAATCTTGTGTATGATCATTGTCTCAAGGGATTGAATAGTTAAGAATATTCTTGAAATCAATGGAAGAGTTCAAAAAACCGTCGAAATGATTAAAATCTGGAGGACCAATGTTGAAGAACAGAGTGCAATAACTGGGCTTAAATGACGAAACATGTTTTGAGATGTCGCGACGATGTGATCACATCATTGCACGCTTCGAAGCATGGTGGAAGAATCGGAATACGTTGCTTGAATTATCTGTGTAGAATGTGGAGAAGGATCGGTGGGTGGGGTCTATTTTTGGAAACCAATTTCACTGTTTGCTGATGTACAGTAACCCTGGAGTTTCTTGCATACCTGGAGTGTAACGCTGGTACTATGAAAATCTGATTCACTACTTGCAAGGTAAGTGATTACCAAAATTGGTTGATTTTTCCAATTGAGAAGCCCAATGGCATGAAAGGTAACATTCAACTTGTATTTTCTTGTGGTATTCGCTGAGTATCCTCTTGATAGTACTGGTTCTGACCAATTCACAGGATTTCATCATCAGCAACAATATAACCAGTGTCCTGAAGCTCTGAAGAACTTTGAAAATCTCAAGAGCATGCTTCATCAGACACCAAAAAATGAATCTGAACTTCCCCGACAGGTAGTACCAATATCTGAAATATTCAATTGGATCAATCAAGTTCATGCTCAACTTGGTCATGCTGGTTATTTCAAAACATTTCAAGGGCATTAAGATTGATATTATGGAATTACCAAAGAACAAGTACAATGGCTGGTTGGACGTTGCCAGACTTGTTTCAAGAAATGACCAAATCGCTTGGAATGAGAACTAGAACCATTCATGTCAAATTGTATTTTGGAAAGTGTTCAAATCGATCCTATTGATATGTGGCATGAGCCAGATGGACAGTTCAAATGGATACGACATATTGTTGACCATTTTAGTGAAGTCACTTCCCTAGCAGCATGGAAAAGCAAATGCGCAATTGAAGTTGCCAATTCAATAGCAATTTCGATTGGACAGTTTGAACCTCCAGCAATTCTTCAGTGAGAATATGGTCGGGAATTCAGAGGGGTTCTTTCAATCCTGTTCAAAAGTGTTGGAGTGCAGGATATTAATGATACACCACGAACACACTCAACAGAAAGATTAGTTGAGCAAGCGAACGGTACAGCAAAAACACAATTACCAGCATGGAAAGATGATTGCATACAAAAGATCAGGCTGCTGCTCTACCCGATATCTTACTTAAACTGAATCGGGCAATCCACAGAGGAACCGGAAAATCCCCCTACATGGTTATCTTTGGTTGTAAGCGCTGCTGGAATTGCCACCTGCTACCTACAGAACAAGAAAGTGCTACTCTGGATTATGTTTCTGATGCAATTACTCATGAATTACCTTTTCCTGATTAGAGTTCTACCGCTGATGAGTCACACACCTTTACAACATCATATCAGTTCAATCTCAATAATGCACCATCAGCTTTGCTATTGAGCATACAGCCAACCTATACAACTCAGGCCAGTACTTCCAGCACATCTGCAAACCCTATTGTACAATTTACAACCACTACCAAAAGAGATTGAGATCAAGATTTCGACCATGGGCCATCTTCTACCTCCACAACATCTAGTCTCACTCCACCTCCTAAGTCACCATCAATTGAGCTCACTCATATTGAAAAAGAAGTTCAATAAAATATGACTCAAGCACGAACCAAGATGGTACAAAAGTATTCCAATAGATATTCACTGGAAAGATTCCAACCAGGGGATTTTGTAACACTAAAAATTCCATGGGAAGATAGAGCCAGTACTGATAACCTGTGAATTTATTGTAGAGTGGTCTCGGAATCCTATCCTAATCGCTACCAGCTAGAAACACAGTATGGAAGTTTGGCTACCCACTCTCCAATTAAGGAGCATTTGGGAATTCCCGACAATGCATGCGATACAGCACAAAATCAATTGCCTGATGCTCCAACCACACAGGTATGCTCTGATCAATGTGCACTTGTACTGGCAATGACAGTTCCGTGCGTTGCTTGAGTATTTTAATAATGTTGTATTCATATATGAGTAACACTTCATGGATAGTGTTAGGAACGGGTCAGTGTAACCTACGAGCAGTCAGGGTTCAGATCGTAAAAACAGGTTGGTTTGGTTCTAGAACCAACCAAACACCCGACCTGCTACCTCTTGGCGGGCCGAACCCGGACCTGTACCCGTCAACACGGGGGTGCTGCCAGGCCTGTCCAGACCCGCCAGTTCCAATGACCGGTTCTGCGTTTCGGGATTTTCTATTTATGGTCGCATTCAGATATCCCACTGTTCATTGCAAAATATCGAGTACGGTAGAGTATAGTCATTTTCTGATGTATTGACAGCCTTTATATAGGAAACAAGTAGAGAGACACTCCCTGCCCCATCCTGAAAATGGGCGTCAATGGAGCGTCAACAATTGATGGTCTCGCATCGTGGGTACTCTAAGTGGCACTTAATCGAACGTGTCTATAAACAAGTGGTTGGCAGCCTTTATAAGCAAATACGCAAGTGATATTCCCACGATAGCCTTCTGAACAGCGACAACTTAATTCATTTACAGCAGTGCAACTAAGTGTTAAAGAGTGTTTTAGACTACCAAAACGGCCAAAACTGAGTATAAGGACTTCATCAGCCACAGTGTGCTTCGATGAACCATGATCAAAGGCCTTAAAATCGTTGACACTCCGTTGACGCTCATTTTCAAGATGCGGCTGAGAGCGTGTCGCTTTCTTTTGTGCCTATACAGGATGGCAATACTTGCATGATGTGTAATCACTACCAAATAGCGTTTTTATTACCCGACTTACAGGACCAAAAATGGTTGACGCTCCGTTGAAGCTCATTTTCAAGATCGGGCAGGGAGCGTCTCGCTTCCTTATCTGCCTATAAAGGATAGGAATACTTCCATTATGTGTAATTACTACCAAGTCGCGTTTGTATTACCCGACTGACAGGTCCAATAATCGTTGATGCTCCGTTCACTCTCATTTTCAAGATGGGGCAGGGAGCATATCACTTTCTGTTTTGCCTATAAAGGTTGGCAATGCTGCCGTCTGTATATCCACTACAATATTACTTCTTCATTGCAAGACTAACACGACCTAAAATTGTTCACGCTCTGTTGACGCTCATTTTCAAGATGGCGCAGGGAGTGTGTTGCTTTCTCTTTTGCCTGTAAAGAATGCCAACACTGCCATTATGTGTATTCCCAACCAAATCGCATTTGTATTACCTGACTTACAGGACCAAAATTGTTGACACTCCTATGACGCTCATTTTCAAGATGGGGCAGGGAGCGTCTCGCTTTCTTTTTTGCCTATAAAAGATGGCAACACATCCTTGATGTGTCATTACTACCAAGTCGAGTTTTTATTAGCCGATTTACATGAACAAAAACTGTTGACGCTCCATTGACCCTCATTTTGCCACGGGCATATCCACAATATACCATCATTTCATTTGGCAGAATATATCATTAATGGTGTTTTGACAGCCTTTCTATTGTCTTCATGTACTATCTTCTTTATCACTACATTGTTCTTCCATAATTCATATAAATAGATCCTTTAAAACATACTATAAAGTGTCCAATAATTGTGGGTAATACAACACTCAAAAATCATGATCCTTATGATCCATGTTTGTTTCCACTTGCAATTTCACTCAATTGGCTGCTTTTGTCTGCATAATAGATGTTAGCTGTATTACCATGCGGCAGATAGTGTGCTAACCAGTGGATGTTCCCTCATCAGTCAGCAAATCTGGAATAAAATCTTCATCCTGCTCGCTATCCTTGGTAGATGCATCCCGATTGAACCGCAGAGTGCTCGGAAGAAGAGTCGGTATATATACATATCTGGCAGGCAGAATTGCGATTTGGGAACTTTGAGAGCCATGATAGTCACCAGGTGGCACAGGTGGCGTTCCGGGTGGAGGTGGCGTTTGTTCTGGTGTCGGCTTATTGCGTCGGCCTTGAGGAGGTGCACCAGTTCCTTTGCGCCTCCAGGGTGTCTGTGGATTCATCGCTGTGCCATATTGGCAAGGAAGGCAGCCGTCAGCTTGAATTTCATAAACCATTGCCAGGTGTTGTTCTATCGCAGCTTTCACCTTGCTATGCGCAGGACATTCAACACACCGCTTCTTCTCTTCTCGGACTTCTGCGCGAGGATTCTTTATCAGGTGTTGCGTTTCCTCTCTCGAGGCACGCGAAAACACTCCTTTGGCCATTTTGGCCATATTCAAGGCAAGGCGCATGTCTGTATGTCCTAGCTGTACCCAACCTCCTTGCCTTACCATAGTAGCAGACATGTTGAAAACCTACAAGAAATTAGATGCTGCTTCTAAAAGTGAGAATCGGCAATTACCTCTACCATATACGCTTCGGTAGCCTCCTCTAAGATGTTTAAAGTCTTCTATGGCCATTCTCGGGGATGCTTATGACGAAATTCATGCGCGAAGATGTCAGAGCTGACAGCACTGTAATGTTCAATTTCCCTGGCTGTGCGGACACAGGCCTTCGCCGACCATGGGGATTTCCTGTTACAGGCAGCGATATCTTGGTCACGTAGCTCCCTCCGTATACCAACTGATTATCATGTGATCAATTGACGGCCGGCTACCATGCTATGGACATATTCACATCCGAGTGCATGCCGCTTCTTGTTTGTGCTGCTTCCGGTTTAAAAGACGTTTTGTAAATGTGCGTCCAGGGTCATGTTTTCGGTGGCTACACCGGCAGCTTTGAGGTGGACTTACTGCTGTCTGCATTGTTGCTGTGTCCCTTGAAGTGACACATTTTAAGAAGCGCCCGTCGTTTCGCTCGATTCGGATCTACTGTCACCTGTCTGAGGTGTGTGTGTAGCCATGAATTGCTGCGGTGGAAAAGGAGAGGAAGATGATAAGCAGAACAAGCGGGAAGTTCTGAGGAATATATAGTAAGCTTCAATTCAAAGTAGACTGAGCGACTGCCAACTTGGACGTTCAACTCATGATGAATCCGCTTGCATCAAGCTGCAGGTTGCAGGGGTTTCCAACGGTCCCGCAATTTGCAGAGAGTCAGTCCGATGTTGTATGTGTGTGTACAGTGATGAATTGAAGTGTACGACAGCCGAAATCTCAATAATGTTACATATAAACAATACATTCTTCGATGGACAGGGCATCTGGTGATATTTGACTCAAGGGATCACCAGGATCGTACATGAAACTGAGGCTACACGGCGAGTCATCTTGTATGGTTATCATGAATATTCCCAATTTAGTGATGGTCAAAACACAGAATTTGCTTTGTTCACATTGATCAAGTGTACCAAGCTTGAAATAAAAGACGCAGCTTGCCTCCATATAGTCCATATCTCGCAACATCCAACATCAATCCCAATAACAGTCAACATGAAATACAATGGTCAATGCTCCAAAAAGGACCCTTTCCGCTCTCCTGGCAGGCACATATTGCAAATCGACAAAGCAGTCCACACGACGATGTCATCAAGTGAATGAAGTGAAGAGCGTGTTGGAGGCAAAATGGGTCCGAGCCCTTGTATCATTGCGTAGCTAGCAATCTACAAAGAAGCTTGCACCAGAGAAAAATTGAGAAACGCACTTTTTGAGCAATGAAGGGAAAGAGCAATGGAGTGAGGATTATGTGGAGAGAGAAACTGCAGTGGGAAGAAAGCGAGTTGAAGACGCAGAGACAGCGATTAAGCAGAAGCAAGAAGATATGAGCAATGTTGAAATGGCGGGATTGACCACCAGGAAGCCTGAAAAGACGTTTGAAGATATGCCGAATGCAATTGGAGAGAGTCTCAGGGATCTTGCATGTTCCGAGGATGAGGTGGATGAGGAAGATGAGGAAGATGACGAAGATACAGCGCAAGGCAAGCTGAGTGTAGATGACCAACCCAGCGGGGTGATGGGCATGATCTCCCGAACAGTGCAACACCGGATGGAGAGGATTTGGCCGAAGCGGATGAATCTTGACGAATTGACACAACGGGGATGGGGGGACATGGCCGACCACTGCCGCAGAAGAGATATGAAGTACAGAACGACCGAATTGACGGTTCCAGCAGTTGTCAAGTCCCAACCGGATCAAGTTGCAGCGGCACCTCCCCCGACATCATTTGGAGAGCATATAGAGACTCCTGATATCGTCCCCACACTATCGCAAATGCCGCAAGTTACTTCTCGACCAGGAAGTAGCCATAGGAGACTAGGTTCGAGGATATCACAGTAGCCCGAGTGCATATCTTCTTTCTCGCGCACCGTGGGGTCCGATTTGTCACAGATCAAGTATGCGACGCCGGTTGAACATGTAAGATTGTACTACTGCATATTACCTCCCGAGCTATTCACAATATAGAGATCGGATTCGGACTAAAAAATGGAGACCCCTCCTGCATCTACGGAGGAATAGATAGGCAAATTGATATTGTTGACGATGTATAGCTGGGAAAAGCAATTTGCGTTCCCATTTTGCTCCATGTCAGCTTTGTCCTGATTTCAGTGACCCAATTGTGAGACAGGATAATTGATCTGTGCAAGTGCAAGGGTCGTACGCACCATTCGAACACGGTCAATTCCAAATCACGCCATTATACGACCAATAAGCCAGTTATCATCATCCCTGTTACTATCAAGTGCAGAAGCAAAATCTGAATGATTGACGAAATGTACCAACGACTATTCAGTAAGTGATGTCATACGAGTCATAGAAGGAGAGGTCAAAGCGCAATACGTACCTCTAAGCATGACAGCCGTCATGCTGCATCCCTCCATGCATTCAACTACATAACTCTCCTCTTAGCCCTGGTTCACATGGTCGAGATTTTGAAAATTGCTCATGGTAGGTTATGCAAATCGAGGAGAAGGAGCTGACTCAAGAATGGTGGGACACTCAGGCGATATTAATCAAAAAATGGTGGTTGGATCTGCATGCCCCAAATTGCCTGCTGAAAGTGCTGGAATGTAATATGGCTACGTCATATATCGCTCATATCATGCATGTAGTAGGGAATCAGATAGTGAGGGGCCACAAAGCATCTGGATGCAAATAATAATATGCAGAAAGGATAAATTGGTTGTCAATAATGCAAATATCCATTTGGACTACAATGATTACGCTTACAATGACTGTTAGACTGTGTGTAATGTGAGCGTCAACGGAGCGTCAATGATTCATAGTCTTTCACTTTCGGCAATCAAACGGCCACATAGTCACATCCTGACAAAGTGAATGTATTGAACATTTTAATAGTTAAAAGGACAAGGTAAATGCTCGTTGCCACACGCTAGAAATGAGCGTCAAGGGAGTGTCATCAGTGTTTCGTCTTGCATCTCGGATACTCCAAACGCTGGGCAATACCTCTCACTCATAATCAGAGTATTGGCTGCCTTTCTAGGCAAATATCCTAGGGAAGACAACGCTGATGTGTCCTGAAAATGAGCGTCAACGGAGAGTCAACGAGGTTGAGTGTGTTACTTTGGGCACTCAACAGGCGGCATAGCGGAGGCTTTGAAAAGTGAGTGTTTTGGTTGTCGTCATACGCCAAAGGGAAAGCGACACGCTGGTTAGCCCATTCTAGAAATCAGGATCAATAGAGCCTCAACAATTTGTGGTCATGCATTTAGGTAATCCAAGGGCTGTTCAATGATATTTGCCCACATTTGACTCATTGGCCACCATTCAACCCAAAAATGCTAATGACGACGATGCGACTATCTCCTAAAATTCAGCATCAACTGAACGTCAACCACTTTGGGTCTTGCATCCTGCATGATCCAACAGCTGTGCAATGACACTTATCCATATTCCATGTATCGACCGCCTTTCAACCGAAGAATGCTAGAAAAAAAATCACGACTATCTCCTCCAAATTAACATCAACAGAGTGTCAACAATTTTTGGTGTTGCATCTTGCATTATCCAAGGGCTGGGCAATTATCTTCATCCATAATCAATGTATTAGCCACCTAAATAGGGAAAAATCTTACGCCAGATATCTCAAACACCTCCGAAGAATGAGCGTCAATGGAGCAGCAACGATTCTTGGTCTTGCATCTTGCTCAATCAAGGGGCTTTGCATCCGCTTTGATCTGTAACAGATGTATTGGCGGCCTTCATAGGCAAAAATGCTACTAACAATATCGCTACTGCCTTCTAAACATGAGCGTCAACAGAGCGTCAACTTATTTTGTGCTGGCGCAATAACCTACACAGCAACGAAGTGCACAGCGTTGTACCTAAATTGCATTTTTCACTGTCAGTCTTTTCAATACGTCCTTGTATACAACTTCACAACTATGCATGCAATGTCTCACAGGCCTTACTTTTTTGTTGCTCGCAGCTCTAGAGTCAATTGTTAAGAACCAGCGTTCTTCTCAACAATACCGTACCTATTGACATCCTTTCAAGTCTTATTCCGCAGCTGTCAAATTCCTACCGCCATGTCGGATTCACAATCTTGAGATACCTCGTGGCTAGAGGTGATGATATCTTCCGAAAATGACCGTGTCTTTATTTGTGATTTGAACAACCTTACTTTACACATCATATTCGATGCTTGGTGGCCGTCCATGAATGTGTGCTCGAAGGGTTCTACTGCTTGGAAGAATTCTAACCATGCCCCTTCATGGCGGTTCTATTTGCATTGCGGAATCGAGGGGACCGGCAGCCCTGGCATCATAGGTATCGTTCGTCATCAAGTTCTTCGCCATCTGTCAGAACATGGGATCAGCTCAATGGGAAAACAGTTGCTGGCAAAAGTGCACATCCCGAAGTTGAACCAATTGACAGAGTTGAAGGTTACTGAATTGACTAGTTTGATGGTCGATGAAACAGCAATGGCCATTGTGAAGAGGCAGGGAAGTTGAGGGATCACAATAGTAAGTTTGGAAAGGAAATTCATTGCTGACATTGACTTCTAAGCTATATTGACTGTCTTAACAGACAAAATGCTCCAAACTGGTAGCTAAGGACTTTGTAACTGCCGAATTTCACCAAAACACTTGGAATCACTATCCATGGTTAGGAGTTGTTTCGGCTCTTATTCCATGGAATGCTATATGGAACCTAGAGCTATGGCGGTCATATAACGCAATACACAGTGAGCTGGTGCTACCGTCAGCCAGCACCCTTGGCAACATTTGTCGGAGGGAATACTCACTGACCGTGGATGCAATTAGGAATCAGTTGCCAACAAGAAATGAAGTTAGTTTAGCTTGGGATGGGTGGACATGAACAAACAAATTAGCAATAACGTCGGTCATTACATACAATATGGATAGGAATTGGGTCATGCGGGAGTTGCAACTCGCTTTCGATGAGGTTAATAGGCTGTTCTTTCTCAATTCTAACAGCTAATTATGTATAATAAGTCAAGGGTCAACATACTGGAGGAATGCCAGCCAAACATTTGAAGGAAGTGCTGGATCGTTTTGAACTTACCGACGGCTGCTTGCTTAGAATTACAACTGATAATGCCTGCTCTAATTACTCGATGACTCGGGAACTACTATCCACATTTGAGGCCTCAGGAATCCAGTTGCCTGCATTGAGAAACCACATACCATGCATGGTGCATGTCATTCAGCTTGCTTTAGGTGCGTTTATGAGCAGATTCGTTGTCAAAGGCCATACAAAGTCGCGGAAAGCACACATGCGCGATCAGCAATTTGGAGAGAATGAAAGCACAGATATTGGGAAGAGTCAAAGACTTCGAAAAGAGGGTAATGCTAGAATCAACAAGGTGTCTGCTATGAAGCCAGGTTTGGCAAAGATATTTGAGAAAGTACGTATTTCAAGATATTTTGATAATAATGAAACTGACCATCATATAGCAGCGAATGCTCGCTGTGTTGATGACGTTGACACCGGGTCGTCGAAACGAGTTCATTGACTGTCAACAAGCCAAAGTACAAATTGCAGTCCTACCTGTTATGGATGTGAAAACAGCGTGGAATTTGACATTGGAGTTGCTTGAGCGAGCCGACCGATTACGAGAATTCACATGCGAGTTGCTGAAGAATCCAAATCCTGTGAATACTGTTCACTCTACACAACAGGGGATGAATGAACAATCATCAAGTATGTCATGGAGGTTTTAAGGCCATTCTGATACTGAACTCTGTGGATGTTGAAAAGGCATACGGTCACGCTGCATCATGTTATCACAGTCTATGATGACATGTTTGATCATATAGATGGCGTTTTGCGAGCTTTAGCTAAGAAGAACACTCAGTGGAAGGAAGATTTATACTTCGCTGTGAAGTTTGCGCGATATAAGCCGTCCAAATACTATGCTGAAGTCACTCCAACAACGGGTATGCTTCGTATTTCGGCACAAATCCTTCATCGTTTTCGGAAGTTGCAATCATTTAGGAAATGAGACAAAGGAATGGATAGTAATCCTGAGGACAAGACATCTTATACTATCCAATACCAAGATGCGTTTCTGAAGTATGTGGAGAACGAATACTGCTCCAAACACAGACGATTGTTGGTCACTAAACATGAAAAACTACGGAGCAATAACTTCATCCCTTCTGCAACGGCTTCTCAATGTGGTCAATAATCTTTTGATCCACATGGTGTATCCAGTGATGATGAAGAATACTTAACGCCTGACAATGTGGCTGAAACGACACCCAGACGAAGCGATCGCGCAGCAGACTGCTTGACAGCTGCAAAGCACTATTTCAATCCGCTGCCTGAATCGCCAGAGAACTGGGGGCAAATAAATCCAAATCTCTATGATTACCACTTTGACCCGATCGAGATTAGCACTACATTTTGGTTACCGGATCTCACGGAATGGTGGCGTCAGCAAGAGGATACCCACCCAACATACGCTGATCACTCCAATGTGGCATGCAAGATATTCTCAATCATACCACATGGTGTTTGAGTGGAGGCCAGTTTTTCCCTTGGGCGAGACATTATCGGCTGGAGGCAGTCGAAAACCACCGGCAAGACCCTTCGGGAATTGGTTGTAGTATGGTAGTATGGTTGAGCCAATACCTGGATATTGGCAGGCGATGACCCTGCACTGGATAGGTTAGAAACTGATGACGACTTGGAATTGAAGAGAGAGGTGGAGGAAGGAAGATTGCACCGAATGGCCAAGGTCCATGACTTTTTGGAGATGTGGCAGGGCAGCCAAAACCTACGTACTACACAGAAGGAATCACGCGCTTGAAACAAGCAAATGACAGCCTTAGGATACATTTCAGATACGGAAGAAAGTGTCAAAGCATCCTGGTCACTCTTTCAACGTGATGTTGCGGGGGCATCTAAATTGTCGGAAAGATCACCGTTTTGTTTTTTTGTTTTAATCATACTGTATTCACTCTACTGAGAGTATGACATTCCCTTAATCTCCTCCGCCTCCGGGCTGGCCAGCTAGATGGCTGAGCTCCACTCCTGCTACCTGTTGTCCCCTTTCGAAAAATCACCGTTGACACTGGCTTTGTCCGCAAAGGAACTCGCTCGAGGACAAACTCAATTATTGAATGTTCGCTGAATAAGCCACATCGACCGTCATCCAGCCGAAAGTGATGACAACGGTGCACCCGAAAGTATTTCCGACATGGAAAATTGGCTTCACTGGAATTGTGACTTGGATAGAACAAACGGGAGCGAAGACGACTGCACGGTGGACAATGAATCAAATGTAGAGCTAGACAATTGCTTCGAGGATCCGGAATGCCGTGAGCAGTGGGATGTGTGTGCCGCTTCAAATGTGCCCGGATTGATTCGGCCAACATGGAGGTCAAAGAAACAGACTGGAAAAGTGTCCGTAACAGTCAATGCTACTGAAATAAGGAGCATCGGGGGAAATAGAAAATGTAGGGCAGAATGGGACAAAATGTGTTTAGCTGGTTCTTTATGTTGCTTGACCGAGAATTTCACTTAGAGCAATATGATGAGAGAATATTGACAAGTGATATCTGAATGTTAGCTTATAAACACAAGCATAGCAGGCAAAATGCGTCATTCAACATGATACATAACTTTTGACAGAATGAGAACGACCCATGCAAGAATATTACTAGGCCCACAGAATCCAGACTCAATCAGCCCGACAAGCATCCAATATGTTTGAATTATCATTGTTACAATCATTAATGGCAGAAGATGTGGACTAGAGAATATATTCAAATGAGCGTCAACAGATCGTCAACGATTTTTGTTCTTGTAAGTAAGGTAATTGATTATTGATTTGATAACTGACATGCAAAACCAACGTGTTGGCAGTCATTATAGACAAAACAGGTAACGAGACGGTCAGTGCCCCATTCTGAAAAGGAGTGTCAACGGATGATCAGCGAATTTCGATCATATAAGTAAGGTGATTACAAATCAATTCGGTCGCAGATTCACATAACCACTGTATTGGAAGCCTTCTTAGGCACAAAGGAAAGCGACACTGTCACTGCCACATTCTGAGAATGAGCGTCAATGGTGCGTCAACAAATTTTGGTCATGTACATGAGGTAATTACTAATCATTTTGGTTGCTGGTTCACGTAACCAACGTATGAGCAGCCTTTATAGGCAATAAGAAATGCGACATGGTCGCTGCCCCATTCTGAGAATGAGCGTCAAATGAGCGTCAACAATTTTTGATCATGTACGTAAGGTAAGTACTAATCAATTTCGTCGCTGATTCACTTAACCAACATAGTGCTAGCCATTATAGGCAAAAAACACAGCAATATGGTCACTGCCCAATCCTGAAAGTGAGCGTCGACGGAGCGTCAACGATTGTTGGTCTCATAAATAGGGATATTAGGGATCAGTCTGGTCAAAATTATACATAATCGACTCATTGGCAGCCATTGTAGGCAAATGAGAACGTGACACAGTCACTGACCCATTCAGAAAATCTGCATCAACCCAGCGTCAACGATTTCTGGCTTTCCATCTTGGCCCATCAAAGTGGCGACTGGTCAAAAATCGACATAAATGAAGCATTGGCATCCTTCTGTGCGAACAACCAAAGAAACACACTCCATGCCCCATCCTGAAAATGAGTGTCAATGGAGCATCAATGATTTTTGGTCTTGCATCTTGGATAATCTAGATGTCACCGGGTGGCCCAAATTCATATGCGAAGTAATGGTCACCTTTTCAGCCATAATAGTACACGATATCTTTGTTACCCCATCATAAAATGAGCGTCACCGGAGCGTCAAAAAGTGTTGGTCTTGCAAATTGGGTAATCTGGGTAGCGCGCAGATACTCGTGCTCACAACAGAACTATTGACAGCCTTGTAACTGAAAAACACAAACAGACATTGAAATATACTGATTCCAAAATAATCAATATCGCAATCTCTAAAACATGCAAAAAGTCATTATTGGATGTTGAAAATATGATTTTGATAAGATACTATTATGAAATCGCAAAAACAAGAGCATTATATGAATCTACAGATGGACCAGCTGGACAACCCGCTGACAACCTGCCCAATTCAAACAGGTTGTGAGATGTCCATCGAACGGTACCCAAATTGATGGTTCGGGTGTATTGACGACCTGGACCGCCAATTTGGAAAGGGGTCGGTTGTGTCCCGGACCTGGACCCAAAGCGCCGGTCCGGAACTGTTGCTAACACTATTCATGCTGCTGCTGCAGTAGAATCTACTCACAACCAGGTGACTGTCTGTTGCAACTGCAACGGAGTATGTACTGGGCACTGCCACTGGAAAAAGAACAAAGTCAAGTGTTCCATCTACTGCCACGCAGATGAACATGACTGTGGCAATCTATCAACATTAGCAATCTGGACAGAAATTGCATTAGTTGATCAAGTCACTAGGCATGAGCCAAATCCATCACTTGAAGGCCAGAATTGCCGAAAGAGACCCAGTACCACAGTAGGTGCACAAAAAATGGGCAGAATAACTCGGACAAGGAGACAGCATGCTCAGAGTCAGGAGGAATAGGTTCTGGCTGATATGTACTGGTAGAGAATCAGAGAATGGTAGACAATCTGAAATATATTGTAATTAGTATGGACAACTTTGCCAATGAGTTGACCACTTGGCCAGTGAGTTGACCGGTGCTCCAAGAGTTTCTCTTGGTGCACCGGTCAACCTCCTTGGCAATGGGTCGACCCATGTACCACAGTCTCTCAATGTGAAATATATTGATCTATTGGCCACACAGTCGATCTGTTAGTCACACTGTCGACCTGAAGGCCAACGGGACAATTTGGCATATGGGTCAGAACACATAGAATGGAGATAAGGTGAATAAATCACCAATGAAGGCCAAAAGGCATTCTCTTGCACATCATTGTAGCCTGTATGATGGTGCACTCTGTAATCATCTTTCTCAGCCCCTTATAGTGACAATCTACCATATATTGGTTGAACAGTCTAGTATCAGACAACTCGGAGAATATGAAATGTTTCATAATTGCATGTACCGGAGGGATGTTTTTGATGGGTGTGGTATTCTTGAGTGGAATATTGCTCACTGTCATTCCCTATAGTAATATTTTACATAAATTATTATGAGGTGATTTGCAAATACTATTCGTGTAATAGTGGCAAGTAATTAGTATATTGTACATTTGCCGCACCCTTTTTAATGTTTCGACATCACCAAACACAGGCAGTATACATGCATTGTGTGATACTCTTGCCCAGTGGACAAGCTATCAAAATTCTAGGCCTTTTTAGGATGAATTTGAAACTCATGTGAATCTGGTACCAGTTGCAGCAGCTGATATATTTCTCCCATCCAACACCCAATTGTCACCAAAGCTGAATATTTGGTTGAATCAATTGGACAGTAGTTATAGTGTCAACCTTGATGAATTCTCTTGTTAAGGTAGAATCCAGCACAAGTCTTGAATAGTATATACCGATGGGGTTGCTCTTATCATCCATTTACATTTTGTCTTCAGATAGTAAATAGTTATTCATTGGTGGGGATGATCTCTACACAGCACATGCAGCTGACAGTCATATGAACTGCTCTATCTGAGTTACCCCCAAGAATCAAGACAAGGGTAATGGAGTGTAGGGGAAAATCTAGGAGTCAGGATACTTCCAGCCTATTACTATGGAAAATAACCATAGCCTGCCCACAATTGACTCTATGTTAACACAGTTAACCAGTCGTAATTCAATTGTCTTCTCAGAGTGGCACCTCTGCTGCAACAACTGATGCTGCCCCATGCTTATCTATTCCATCTCGAAGGGATACAACTTTGGGAGACTTACCAGACTATGTTTGTGGGTCCCTTTAAAACCACATGCAGCCAACTGATGCTAACCTCTGACTGGGAGGTAAATACAGGAGTAATCACCTGCTTGCTAGGTGTTAATAAACAGTCTCCAAGTTAGTAACTGAGTGAGAAGCATGTCGTACAATTACCTAGATCCCATATTAATGCATTTGGAGATGGACTATTCTCATCGCATCTGCTTCAGTGCAATATAGTATGGCATGGGGATTTTTCTGCCACTTGGTAATCTCCAGACATCCACCTATATATCATTAGTCACTAATGGATAGTTTTCAAGATGCATATTGGTCAATGGTAGAACTGCTACAGTAGGTATTCAACCACTACTAGTTTGGGTTCTATACTGAATTAGTTGGATACCACACCATCTATTGAGATGGGCACTTTCAGTGGATCAATTTGCAATCCTTAGTTAACTCCAGATTACCATATAGACCAGCAACGTATCCTGCATAGTAATAGGACATTGTGCATATACACTCGTCAGATTTTTAAGTTACCAGAAGATGGAAAACACCAACCCCACATGGAGTGATGCCAAGAGTCATTGTAAGCGCCCACACTAGCCATTATTAGTCATTTCAAGCGTGGGTTAGGGATATTATATTTCTGGGAAAATGGAAATCTGTCGAGTAAATATGATTCACTGAGTGTCACCGAATAGGATCTTGTCTTGAAGATAAATAAACAAAATATTCAGGATGTATTGATTGATGGACCCCTCCAATTGTGGAGAGAACAACGGGGTTGTCATATGGCATGGCTCAACAGAACGCATGGGCCAGCCAGGAGTACGTGCATATTCGCGACAATGAGTGGATTGGCAGGATGCGAGACATTTGTGGCTTCAACAGACAATAGACCATGGTCATTACATAGTACTACATTGGTACCAACACGTTGCAATTGGCTTCTTCTGTGCCATATACCATCCAGAGCTGAATGGTAATTGAAGACACAGTCATCAAACCGATCACATGACTTTTTGACAGCGAAACAGATACATTGTGCACCGCAAAACAGCATAGCGACAATGATAAATATGATTCCTGCAGCGAAGCATCTTAACTCTGTAGGAGATGGAGAGTCAGATGGTTCAGAAGTGGCACATATGTTGAGTGCACCCAAGGGTTGTGGCAGGTTCACAGATGGTTGGCCAGAGTGGATCAGTGTTCTTGCAGAGCAGACTGATGATGTCTTAGCTTGCACAGTGGAAATGATCATTCACCCACCAGTAGTGATGCAGATAGACATCACCAACGAGAGAGTGCATTGGGTCCATATGGTTGCAGACAAGTACCATGAAGATGTCGAAGATCTAATATGAATGAGGGAGGATGCTGATCAGAAACAGAACACAATTATCAATAAACCAAGCTATGTACAGAAGCAACTGGTTAACATGGTGTAGACACTTGTGGCAGAACAGGTGGTGTGCAACACATTGGTGCAACCAGCATCAGACAACATAGATGATGATGTTGTGACTCTCCTGGCTGTTACGGAAACAGCAAAGTAGATGGTGAAGCTGAATTAAGGGATTACCACCAGGAACAGGCTCAGTAAGTTGATGCAAGCCAAACTGGATGCAACCATACAGTAAGTCACAGAAAAGGAGGATGTGTTGGCAACCACTGAAGATGAGAGAGATATGATCAGTTAAATGATGGTGTCAGCCATGATTGAACTGGATGCTACAAATGAGACCTTAATTCGAGTTAAAACTTGCTCTGCACCAATCAGCAGTTCCCTAACTAACTCCAGCAACAACATATTCAATGTCCAGACCACCAGATTGCTGACTTATGATTGTATGACAATCCTAGATCATATCACTTCCTTCCTGTCCATCCATTACCGCCACAGTGCATCTCAAGCCCAGGGGTTAGGCCGAATTGATCAATTTGGAATTCCATTGATGAACTGATGGGCTGCTGTAGTGCTGCATTGATTTTGCAACAAAGCGGCAGTCTGGGCCAACCACCATTGTCTGGTGCACACAAGTGCAGGTGTTGCATGTGAAGACTTCTCAGCCGCGCCAAAGAAGGTCTTTGACTCTTCCAATGCTGTGTGCAGTTCAAATTAGGACTGGAAGCCACTATAAATCACTGGAGGCAAGTGAGCTTCAAGATTTAATGTACCTGTCCCAGTGCTTTGATACCGGCCAGAATGCCATCCGCCACTTTCTAAACAACACCATTGTAACTCATACCAGTTCAGACTTGAGAGCAACCCAGAAGCATCCAAGGCTTTGATTGAGAGATTGGGCAACCAACCCACAGCCACAATAATCAATGACATGGAACATGTCTCTTATGTAGATGCCATGCTCAACATCAAGCAGCAACCAGCGCAAATGATATTTAAAAGAATGGAAATGCAAACAGAGCGAAGGCAGCAGCAGAGAAAGTAATAACCAGTGCTGTTACCCTTGATGAGAAGTGCCCCAACCTGCCCCCATGTGCCCAATCAAATAGAAGGTCTTGGCTGCATGGAAAGAATTGAACATTGTAGTGAACAATGGAACAGAGATGAAGAAGATAGAGAAGAAAGAGCAGTACAGAGAATCCCGGGGTGGATGCAACAAAGGTGGCTACAGTTGTAAATGAGGGGGAATGTGGGAGGTTTAGATGTGTACATAAGTTATGGCTCTGTGCGGCTCTGCTTGAGCACAGTGACCAGGTCACCCGGCGCTGGCACGATCGACCTCTGCACAGCGAGCCAGTTAATAGACTGAACTTTCTTGCGACCCCTCAATTGGTAGCAACTTCTCAATTCTTCTGTTTTTCAGTCATACGACGCTCAGCAGCTAACAAATCCCACGATCCTGCAGAGGAGAGGTGTGCCAGAAGGTTCGCTGGGCGTTTTTCAGAGAAACTTGACATGACCAAAGTTCCCCGTGTATAACTGCAAATACAAAGTGACATTCAAATCCCTCGCCTACTACGACAAACGGTTGAACTTCGCGTTTCACAACTGCAAGCTATATGCTAAGTATTCTGGTTGGCCGGCGCCATGTTCCAGCCTTGTTGGGCGTAACCTTTCAAAGTCACTGTAAGAAGTTTCACTAATCAGGATGAATGAAGAACATTTCGGCTGGCCTCTACCGGGAGTTGCCAATGATGACGGCCTGATTCAAAACTGTCAACGAACAGCTCGCTCGCCTCAGAATGCTGCCAATGGTGATGTTATGGCCAGTAGCTGCTAACGACTTACCGATCTCTACGCGCCAATCTACCAGTCCTACTCCGCGCGAACCAACGATCTCCGACGCCTTATCGACAGCATACTGTCACCGGAGGCCCAGCTTCGCACTGTCACTATCATGTGGGAAGACGTGCTGGCAGAGGCGGAAACTTGGCGTGGCCGATTGGATACGTTTTTTGAAATGATGACTTGTCTTGGCATTGGTGGCAATGGTGGTGGAGGAGGGACCTTTTCAAAATCCCACCTTAAACAGCATCAGCCTCCATTGTTTACTGGGGACCTCAAGTTGGAGACTGTCAATCTGTTCCTTTGCAAGGTGGAGCACTGCATATGCCAAGGCAGAGCGGCGATGGGTACCACAAAGTCAGACAAGTGAATCGATTCGGCCTGGCGACTCATGCATCCTGATGTGTACAGTTGGTTCACACATTGGATTCGTCAAGAGGGTGTCACAGTCATTCCACCTGCAAACGGCTCTGAAGCACCGTTGACGTGGCCATGTTTTAATTGCGTTTTTCGCCAGTGTTTAGTCCCAGAAGTCGCTGTTACCACTGTTTGAAAGAAGATCCGTGTGCTATGCTATTCCACAGGGGTTGGAGAAGTTGCTCATTCTCACAAGCGGTTCTCCGAGCGTATCGGCATGCTGCAAAGAGTGACCACAATTATGCAGGAGGATCCCCTGTATTACGAGTACTGTTCGAAACTGCCCGCGGGAATTGTTAATCAGATCATCTCCTCGGCCTGCATGCAACAGAAGCTGGAGCCAGCTACCCCTGTAACGTTGGCAGACACAATGGAGATGGTCGGAGAGTTCTCTGAACATATGACTTCACATCCGGCCATCACAGCCACGCCAGTGAACCGTGGCGCCCACTTCCTCCCGCCTAATGCAGCCACTGTCTCAACGCCTGTTGGTCCGAGGCCGATGGATCTTACTGTGGCTCACGACAATACAAGGTGATACCGCAGTAACGGGTTTGGAAATGAGGCACGCAATTGTGCAACTCAAGACACTCGGGGGGCGCGGCCAAGCATTCCGTCCCAGAATGGGTGGAAACGGCAGCAGAAGGGACGGTGGTCTTGATCGCACCAAACCTTGTCCTGGCTGCCCACGAACTTCGGCCAGGTCGACAGACGGGGGCATCAGTAATGTTCAGGCAGCTGCAGTGCAGGATGCAAGTATGAATGATGATGGGGAGGATTCGGCAGTGCAGCAGGAGGTTGTGGATGTGGAGGACAGCCAGGGAAATGGCAATTGGGAGTAGTGGTGGAACGTCCTATGACCCAGAATATTATTGGAAATGAGAAAACGGTGCAGAGTAAAGAATCAGGGGAAGGCAACGCATGCATACGGCATGCCAAATTGTACTTGAGGAGCCTGACAGATAATGAGAAATCTGCCCCTCCTAGTTCGCCAAATTCTGACTTACTGTGTGTTAACGCTTCCATTTTAACCTCCAATAATGACATTCATTCATTATTTTCCCTGTTTGATTGGGGCGCCTCCCATCGTTACATGGATACTACCTGCGCCAAATCTTTGGGCTTGAAATGTTGACTTTGCGGGTGCATGAGAGTCTCTGTCGCAGGAGAAGAGAAGGCGGAGGAGGTTAGATGGCAGGTTTGGCTGAAAGCGTCAGTGAGCGGCATCACCGGCAATCGCGTCGACATCTCCGGGCGGTACACGATTTTCGATTTTCGAGGCATCCATGACCCAATTGTGGGCAAAGATTGGATGTCAGCCATTCTGCATATCATTGATCATAAAACTAATACACTACATATGCTGGAGTCCGATCGGACTAATTCGCAGCATGGCTCATGCTTGCCGTCCACAATTGTCACGACATCACTTGTAGGTCTGCGACCTCACCAAGTACCATTGAGAGAAGTTCGGGCTCAGTGCAAGACAGTGGCCCGTCGATCAGCGATCAATCTGGTCTCCGCATTCTTCGTCGCCAAGTGAAAGTGTTCGGACATCTGTAATGTCAATATTCGGGAACATATTGACCAGACCATGGAGGCGGTGCAGAAGGCTACTCCACACTTGCCGGCAGACCTCGAAACATGAGGGCTACGCGTCAGGAAGTCATTGGCACATCTCATCGAACTGCCAACGGGAGTCCCTCCACCTTCGAAATAGGTCTTTTGCATCAACAATGATCAAACAGCAAATCTGCCTCATCACCAGCCGTATCGGATGTCAAATTCGGAGCACTTGGAGTTCGAATCCCAGGTTGCCAAGTTACTTCCCAATGGAAGGGTTACTGACAGCCACCCCTGATTTGTGGCACCAGTGATCTATGTTAAAAGACCGGATGGCTCTGGAGTGCGGATGACTGTCGATTACAGAGGCCTATATGCAATCACCACCAGGGAACGGTACTCACTTCCGTACATAGAAGATCGCATTGATCGGCTACCCAGGTCCAGGGTGTTTCCCAAGCTCGACCTAGCCAGTGGTTTCCACCAGTTATGCATACAACCAGATGACAGGCACAAGACAGCGTTTCTCGCTCCGGATAGCATTTATGAGTCGACAGTCATTCTGTTTGGTCTGGCTAACGCGCCGTCATCATTGATGGGGGCCATGCATTGGATTTCGGGCCCGTACAAGACGTTTGCAATTGTATCACTGGATGACATGCTGAATTCCTGGCGCAGTTTGGCTGAACACAAGATGCATGTTGACCCTATCCTGCTGGCAATTGGGGGGGTGCATCTTTGGTTGAATGAGTGAAAATGCGTTTGTGGAGCCACTGAGAGATCATTGGTTGGTTTCAAGGTCAATTTGAGTGGAATTCACATGGAGGATAGGAAGATAGCAGCCATGAAGGACTGGCCGGTACCGGCGAGCACAGCCTAGCTTCGGTTGTTCCTGGGGTTGGCAGGCTACAATAGGTAATTCGTGCATAAGTTCACACACCGGACCACTCAGCTATATGTATTGACAGCCCATAAATAAGCGTTCTGGTGGCTTTGGAAGCATCAGGGGGAGTTCGACGATATTCTGAGGGCTGTGGCGTCACCTCTGGTGCTGGCACCACGCAATCCTGAGCGCAATGACATCCTGCGCACCAATGCTCCCGACGTGGCGATCGGAGGTGTTCTGACTAAACCGCAACCCTGGGGACCAGAGGGCAAGCTGCTGGAACATCCGGAGGGAGTCTTCTCTCAAAGATTACATGACGTCAAAACGCGTGATGCAGCGTACCCCCACGAGTTGTTGGCGATCCACCTCAATTTGATGCCCTGGGAGCCTTACCTCATTAATCAATGTACGTCAGTGAATTCGGACCACGCGTCGCTGCAGCATATCCTGAGCCAGGAGAAGCTCTCTGGCCGCCCATGGCGACACCTGGATAAACTGCAGCAGATCGACTGTTCAATCATGTACTTCCCAGGGGCGGCCAATCTGGTAGCCAATGCACTGAGCAGACTTCACCATCCGGTGTCAGCTACCCTAGCAGCCACCATCAGCATACATACCATGGAACTCCAGATCATAGGTGCAGAGGAATGGAAGGAGGAGATGTGTGAGTTACCGGTGGAAGACGCGTACTTCGGTCCAATTGTCAACGTCCTTCATAAGGAAGCCGATGAAACCGAGGTGGTGGGAAATCAGCCGTCTCACCATATGAAAGACAAGCACCAATCGAAAACATGGTGTGATCAAGACTGTTACGAGTGGATCGTGGCCTTCGTTCTCGCAGGGATACTGGGGCACTCTGCATCCCATCGGACATGCCGAGCGATGTTATCTCGAAACCTCATGACTCTCCGCTCGGTGGTGGACACCATTGAGCTGGACACACGGCGGTTGCCATTGCATCACAATTGTATTGGCCTCATTATAATCCGACCATACAGGCATGGGCTTGAGGTTCGGACTTTTGACACTGTGTCAAGCATTCCAACTAACTCCCGTATGGCTCGCTGCAACTGGTGCCCATTGCGGAGACATGGGCTTCATGGGTTAATATGGATTTGATTGCTAAATTACCAGCTACAGCCCGGGACAGCTACCACTGTATCATTACGATTGTCGATACACTATCCAACAGAGTGTGATGGAATGCAGCCATGGAGAATGATCTCAATGCAGAGGCATTCGCCAGAGAGTTTAGTGACATGAGGGTTCGAAATAGGGGAAGTCCGGATGATATTATCTCTGATAGCGATACGTGCTTTATGTCAGATTTCTGGGGATCCCTGATGGCCCAACTGAGAATCACACGCTGTCACTGCACCACCTATCATCCGCAAACTGATGGCCATGCGGAGAATCTGAATGCAGTGGTTGAATGCCATTTTATGGTGTACATGGCTCAGCGCCCAAATGAGTGGGACAACCTGCTACCGTTGGCTGAGTTCACCTACAACACAGCGTACCATAAGGCTCTCAAGACTGCTCTGTTTTGGGCCGAAGTGGGATTCGTGCCGAGGATGCCAATTGATCTGCTGGTACCAATCCCGAGGGCCGACCGGATGCCAAAAATCAGGCTGGACGCCAATGTGGTTGCTCAACAGATGATGTCAGATCTCCGCATGTTGAGAGAGCGGTTGAAGCAAGCACAACCAACGATGGTTTTCGAAGCTAATATGTCTCACCACCAGCACGATTTCAAGGTGGGAGACTCAGTTTGTCTCGACACCAGCCGCCTCTCGATCAGCTATGCAAATCTTACTAACCCTGAGTCGGCATATCATAGTGCCAGAATCTTTCAACATCCTTTTTGCAGGCTGTTTTGCATCACCGAAGCCATCGGTGCCGGCACTTTCATGTTGAACACCTCACCTCACAGGAAGATACCCAATGTTTTCAACATCTCCCGTCTGGAACGAGATCGTGTGGATTACAGTCGAGATCATCCTCTGCCACTCTCGTTGGACAATATGACCGACAAGGATCCGGAGTATGAGTTTCTAGCCATTCTTAAGCATCAGGGCACTTCAGCCAAAACCCTACAATATATGGTAAAGTGGCTTGGCTATCCTGAACCGGATTGGCAACTGTTACCCAATTTGAATGGCGGCTGCCGAGAACTGCTGCGAGTTTACCATCAGAAAATGGGTCTCTTGGTCTATAGATGGATGTTGGCAGGCTAAGAAATGGGTTTTGGCCGCATCATAATGCTGTTGACACACAGGAGGCGGGATTGTCGGGGTTGTAGCGGTAGTTTCATTTGGTGTGCTCCGTATTGGGGGCTGGGGATGGTTTTCTTGGAGTGGAGGTAGTTGTGGGAGGTTTAGACGTGTACATAAGGTGTGGCTCTGTGCGGCTCTGCTGAAGCGCGCTGACCACATTTCCTGGTGCTGGCACGATCGTCCTCCATGCCGCACACTAGGTAATCAGATTAACCTTCTCGCAACCCCTCAGCCAAACAATGCAGGGTCTTCATATAGCTTGGACCTCAGGAGGAGAAAGTGACAATGTGAGCATGGCCAAGGTGCAGGTCATATCACACAGTACAAGCGATGATAATGATTATTCAGATAATTCGAGCTTGGGAAATGATAACAGAAGCTACTCACCATGAATCATCTGCGCATAAATAAAACTACTACAGTATCTACTACAGAGACAAAGTGTACTTAATATCTTCATCTCAAATTCAGTAATAATGATAACTTACACATTCTTCGTTTCGATGGGAAGCTGTAATTCAACAAGAGAGATGACACATATAGTAGTTTGTCAGCCAAGACCGTCAAAGATGATGGAGCATGATGGAACACCAGAGAGTCATGTGAGAAGAGCAATGATTGAGCATGGATGAAAGAATGGCATGGTGAGAGTGGAGAGAGATGGTGGCTGGATGATTGTCCAAACAGCCAATGATACGGTAGACGATGTTATTGATGTTGGCAGGTATTGGGTTAATGATAGTCATGGCACAGACTACACCGATGATGACACGAATGAGATGTGGATAATGCAGTGTGGTATTCTATCGGATGGCAGGGAAAAGGCTGCCTGAATCCACTACATTCACACTCTACCGCCTAACAATGAACTGGATGAGGACATTGTACCAGAAATTGCATGCACTGTGGGCATTGAAATGGTTGATGAAAAGTAACTCTGTCGCACAAGCGACCACCATTTGGCTAAAGCAGGTTTACTGTGTGTGCAACATGTTGCTCACGAAACACCATGGCTCAAGCAGTCACTGGATGAATTTCAAGAACTGCAGTAAGATTTCGAGAAGTGCAGCCAGTTTGCTGAACTATCCTACCAATCAACCTGGAATAAACCGCAATTAACGATTAAATCTTGCCCGAAAAACATATAAAGGGTCTGTACCAACCCCCATCACAACGGTTGCCCAAGGATGATGCAGAAAGGTAATAACATTCAGAAATAGCACTTCGCAATGGACAAATGCATCCAAGCATTAGTCATTATGGCTTCTGAGAACTATTCATACTACACAAAGATGGAGGCTGGCAAATGGGTATTGACTGCAGTGCTGTCAGATACATCACCAAAAATGATACTTACCCACTGCCCCATATTGAGATGTTGGTGAAACTATTGAGTAGATTATCATACTTCTGAAAGATAGAGTTGGCTTAACAGTATCACCCAATTAGGATTCATGTGGGAGATAAACAGAAGATGGCAATTGCTAAGCAACATGGCCTCTACAAGGGGACAGTTGTACCTTCGGACTAGCCAACCCACCTAGCCCATCCATGGGAGTCATGAACCATCTGCTTGGATCTAACCCAGAGCTGAGACAGTGTATTGCTGACTACTTTGAAAATGTTATAATCCATAGTTTGATGTGAGAAGAGAATATGGACCATGGGTAAATGGTGCATCAACGCATACCGAAAGCTAGCCCGAAGCTGAAACAATCCTGATGTGAGGGATTCCGGATTCAAATTGAGCTTTGTGGGTTCCAGATAACCCAAAAAATGGGATAGACACAGTCCATGTGAAGTTGGATGGGATAACTGTATGGCCAGGATCTCGGGATGTGAGGGAAGTGCATGGTTTCTTTGGACTGATGGGCTACTACTGCAAGTTTATTGCACACTGCACCCATTTCACATTGCCCTTAAATGGGATATGCAGATTGGACAAAAATGTCAAGATGGGAGGCCAACACAGAGAGGTACAATTGAGGAAAGTGGGAACTGTTCATTTCGCTAGGTCTAGGGAGGCAGAGGAGGCTTTTGACACATTTCAAGATGCCATTTGCCAAGCTCCTGTGCTGGTACTACCAGAGAAACGGGGAGAGTACATGCTGCATTCTGATGCCAGCAAGTATGCAGTTGGAGTGGTACCATCACAGACACGACACGATGCAGATACCAGAGTGATTGCCTTTTGGAGCAGGAAGCTGGAGAGTGGAGAGATGCGATACCCTATATATGACAGAGAACTTCGAGCAATTCCTGATGAAGTGGTAATCTGGCACTATGATCCCCATTCAGACAGAACCTCTTCATTCCATATGGATCATGCTACTTTGAGATACATACTTACATAACGTTGACTCACAGCACGACAAATGGAGTACATAGGAACTCTTCTGAACTATGTCTATGACATCTGGTACATCATGGGCTCAAAGAACCAGACAGCTGATGCAGAAATGGGCCATTCATACTTGAGACTGGAATGCTGCCAAGTCTCTCAGTGTTGACTCACATGGTTGGTAATTCAGCCCTTGACAGAGTGGTTTTGAGATGTCACCATTAAAATGAAGGACAACAGCTGGTGCAACAATATTGTACAAATACTAGTATCCAAGGATTGCCAGGAACACCTGCCAAAGGCATCCCCTGCAGCTATGCAATGAAATGTGTGGGCTCACAGCCACCATTTCACTGTAGACGATGGCTTGCTCTACCTCGACCACCAAACTCAGCACCCAGAACGACCCAAAGACAAGCCACATTGGCTCTACATTCCCATACCCATAAGAATTATAATCCACAGAGAAGTGCACGACACCACACTGGGAGGCCATATCGGAGCAGCATAACCATACATGGGAATCAGACAGGGCTTCAGCTGGTGAGGGATGTGGAATGAATTGCAACACTATACCAAAGGCCACAGGATGTGTAAATGAGTCAATCAACTCGCTGGAAAAGTACTGCATGTGTTCAAAGCACCACCAGGTGCATGAGACCGCTGTGAGTGCATGGGGGTATATATCATTACTGCTGTGGCAACATCTCTGAGAGGAAATGACTGTATTGTGAACATTGTAGACCACTTCTCCAAATGAGCTCATTCAACACTCTGTACTAAGACCAAAAATCATGTGGATTGTGCAATGTTGTGTTTAGAGTCTATCATACAACTTCATGGTGTCCCCTGGGAGATTGTGAATGACTGAGACATGCATTCTATGTCGGATTTCTGGGCAGAAGTGAGTAAGAGATTGTAGAGTAAGCTGCTCATGTCCACAGCATTTCACCAACAAATTGATGGGCTGTCAGAGATCCCAACAAAGCAGGTCACCAGGTATCTGCAGACTTTTGCCACCTACCATCAAAATAAGTGGGACACCTCGCTTCCAAGAGCAGAATATGCATACCACGTGACTAGGTATTTGTCCACTGATCAAAGCCTGTTCAAACTGGACCTAGAAAACTCACCATCTATTCAATATGCCTTTGTGGTGGGACAATGGCTGGATGACGAAATGGGGAGCCGGGAAAGCAGAGCATTAATTGAATCATTCCAGGTCTCATGACTGGATGCCCTGGACCCCCTCTATGACATTCCAGACAGCCAGAGGGCAGGAGTATATAAGAGCCAAAGCCCATATACGCTTGCTGTTGGTGACTTTCTGTTGTTAAGTTCAACAGTCCTGCTGTTCACCTACACAAAGCAAAACCCATCTCCGTAGAAGCTGTGACACCGATGGGCCAAACTTTACAGCAAGTTTCAGTTCTATTGGCCAAAAGCAGTTGAATTGGAATCACTGCCAGATATGGCGATCCATGTTCCACCAAATATCAGCAAACTTAAGAAGTAAAATACAGATGGAGTGCGACAATCACCACCTGCTCTGTCGATCCGAACTGTAAGAAATATATATGACATGATCAACCATCCACATATTCTGGAAGTGATTAGCTTGCAAATGTGGGTTCCAGGCATTGAACGCAGTTACGAAAATATAAATAAATCGGAACGCTATGACAAAATGACCTGGGAACCGGCTGCCAATCTCTCCAAAGTACACCAAATGCTTGATAACTCCAAAAAACAACACAGATTGCAAGAAATGAAGGTTACACAGAAAATGAAAAGCTACGAATGTGGAGTCAATAACATGTCACTTAATTCTTGTTTGGAATGTATCTTGAAGTTCTTAGGAGGGAAGTAATGTCGAGAAAATGAAAGGGTTGACATCAGGTGTGGCGCTGGAAAGCTTTGGGGCAGAAAGTGATATGCGCTTATCGACAACATCAAGTAATTTGGTAGAAACATAGAGATCACTTGCTTAGACAAAGAATAGACTATCGTCATTTCATACTACCACACCAAATAGACTCCCAAAAGTCATCCCCCTACTGGTGGTAGTTTGAAATCAGAATGTTATCTCACTCATAGTTATAGATAGTTCCACAAGTCTAACACTGAGGCAGTCAGTGGCAAATAATACTTATGGATAGTCTCCATTTCAATTATCATGTTTGAAGTTAAACATGACTAATATGATATGGGGACTGTGATTGTCCAATACGAAAGTGCTCTTTGAAATTACTGTAGTTGTTCATGTTAGTATGCAGCATCAGCAACAAACCTAGTGTCTGTCGGGAACACATGGGTGTTTCTACTGGCCCTGACCAATCCTCGTACCCACTGACAGTGAATCAAACGTGACCTGTCACCCAAGTGACAGGTCACATTGCATACCTACCCTGCAGCGGCAATTATACCATGTCTCTTATGCTTGTGACACGTGGCGTTATATATTACCCCGTGGACACTCACGCAAAGTAAAGGAATGTGGTGACGTATATGCACCGTCCAAACAACACGTGTGTCACACTCTTCGCAGGGGCTCCAGTTACGCTGTAGCCGTTTACCTAATGCCTAGCACTGTTTATGGCTTTCTCTGGCCAAGTGCCACATTTTACCTCTCTGCTATTGCTATCTATCGGATGCCGCACTCTCCCATATATGTCTATCTTTGATATCTTGTCACTTATTACAATACAGTCTTCGCTTCGGATACATCGCATGCCATTGCATTTGCTTTGCCATTATCGTATTTCACAGCTCTGAAATATACTGTCCAATCTTCACACTCTCTAGTACTATGCCCTCAGTCCTCCGAATTCTGCATTGATCCATGTTCGGCTTGCAATGCTTCTTCCTCCTCATCCGCATCTGTATCGTCGCCATCGTCACCCTCATACCCGTCGACATCACTGTTTCCCAGGTGAAATCTCTGGAGTTCAGTTGCAGCCCGCCGTCGCCGGCTGATGGTGGGGATGGCATCGCTCTTGTCAATATTGTCACCTTGATCGTCGTAATCGTCGTTGCCCCCTGTCATCCCGAAAAACAGTACAACATCCATACACTTGTTGTCTATCAGGATATTTGGGTCAGTTCTTCGGATCTCAGGCTGCTCAAGCGCCTTGCCAGAGGTCAAATAGTCAAGAGGGATAGCATTCTCAAAACGCGCTACATCCATGCTGATGACCTCGGCAGGTGTTGGGTTCTCCGCCTGTTGGATCCGACACTTGACTGTAGCAAGAGTGTTTTCGTACACCCTCTGTTGGTAGCTCACACGTAGTGTGCTCCAGATATTCATCAAGAATGAGTCCATGTCTGCAACACCAGGCGATGTTAACAACTTGCGACCCATTGCAGCGCAGCAGGATGGCTTTTTTACCACTGTCATTCTGGTAGTTGAAGTAGTTCATATGATCAGGTCCGTCCATGTTCAGCTTCGACTTGGAAGCATTCGGAGGAACACCTTTCTTCTTTGCCACTCCCGCAGAGCATGGCGCAACGCGGTGCAGGTGATCATGATCAGTGCCGATGGTATATGACCGCTCTTGTCATCAATCATGGAATGATAAAATCCATCAGCATACTTACCACAGTTATTCGGCCGCTGATAAAATCTGATATTGATATGCCCTGGGATTGCTTCCGCAAGGAAGTGAAGAGGACACTGGCCATTCGTTGGCAGGTTTCAACACTCTCAGTGGTGGATTCGGACTGCATACACCACCTTCCACACGCTCTGCCACAGGAAAAAGATACTGATTGTCTGCCAGAAGGGAGTCAATGAATTCCGAATGCTCTGCGTCAGATTCAATGCGGTGGAGACCATAATCTTCTGCTATATTGTCCCTCGCTGATTGAGTGAAATGGGATTAAACTTTGTCGACTTGTGCTTGAACATGGTACCGGTTTGACCGTATAATATCCAACGTGGGCTGTTCCTGCAGCATACCTCTTTCAAAATCTCCTTTGCATGAGCCTCAAATGCTATGGACCAAATGTTGTTTTGCTGCATAGCGGTGTTCCGGTACTTCTCTATTATCTGCCACTGTGGGGCGTCAGCTTCTGCTTTCGCAACACATCGCGTTGCATAACTTAGTGTCTCGAAGTTGCTTGCACTTATAAACCGCCGTCAGTTACCCATATAGAGCTCTATGAGTCTTGCCCGTTGCAAATACAAGAAACGTCATGTCTCAGTGACCCAATCGATGCATGCTGCAACTGCCAGAGCCCATTGATGGAGGTGGTGTAGACACCGCCTGCGGTTGCAATTGCCACTGCCTCTGTCCCTGATTCCTGTCTGTAGCTCGCATTCTCAGTGGATTTGTAATGATCGCACGGGCTTCTGGATTAGGGATGGTGGTAGGCAGGTTTTCAAGACCGCTGAGAGGGGTGGGAGTGCTTGCAGTGCCAGATGCTTGGCAGGATTCAACGTGACGCATTGAGTCTGACTGTGAGGTTCATCCGGGTGCTGGTGTACTACGACTGCTTGTACTTGGCGTAGTGGTGGGGGTATGTATTGAATGTCGCTGTGGAGCGGATGGGGTGGAAGTCACGCTTTGAGCGATAACTGCCATGCCAGAATTTTTCAGCAAAGATGAGGGAGTGGAGTTCTGACCATGGATTGTAGAGGCTACTGAATTCCCTACTGGAGAGGTATCCCTCTTGCCAGCTGGTGTGGGAAAGGCGTCTCTTAGCAGGGGGAACCGGAGAATTCCCCAAAGGTCTACACATGTGTTGTGTCTGGACAATTCTTACGACCGCAGTCATGTCAGAGTGACTGCTGTGGGAAGGCATAGTCCGATATAGAAGTTCGATGTATAGAATGTAGGCATAATTCCCTTTGCTTGCATATGGAACAGCAGGCATGGTAGGCTCCGATAGGAGCGACCAGGGAGGGATGCGAAAAAATCGGGAGGCGCAGTGTATACCATGCTAGACTCTACATCACTATTGCCTGTGACAATACTCGGGGATGAGATCCCTTGAAATGCTTTCAATTATGGGGTTAACTGCCATCAGATTAAACTCAGATTGAACTCAGCATTGATATTCACTGTAACAGCAACATCTGAAGGTCTATTTGCACCACTTGAAGGTTGTTTATGCCTTCATGGTGCGATTATCATAGTATTGCACTCGTTCTCGGCACAATACCTCGAACCATCAAGTGTGTATATCTTCAGCTTCCCGGTGTGAATCCCCCTTCCGGAGAGATTTAGCATCGCAAATCGAAGAATGACGTATTCTCTATTCTATGACAACAGTTGCGTGTGATTTTTCTGCCGCTAGGCGTGTTGGTAGCTGTGTTGGCCGGTTGCACCATTGGGACAACCTGAGAACTACTCTGTTTGCTCCGAAATGCACCAGGTCTGAGCAGTAAACGTGGTGTGTGATGCAAAAGAAACACCAGGCGTCGGAAACTGTCCTCACCTCAAGTACTAAATCTTGTCTCAAGGTATGTCATTCATGAGGTGCCTGGTCGTTCTGCAAGAAGAAGGCTGTGCCGTTTTGTGTTCGTTAACCAACAAAATGCAGGATATGAATCAGTAGTATGACATCTCACAAGTTGAACCAAGAACTCACCAGAACTTGAGTATATATATCCCTTCTTCCCGCCTACACCTCATTTCACTTATCCTCACGTATTATGCACGCCACCTGCATCCTGAACAATCTTGACATCACGTGACTTGCACACAACAACGCTTCTCGCTTCAAAACACACCCAATAACCTACACAACTTGTAACTTTCCCTCTGGGCTTCCTTCTGCTGGATGCAACTGTATCATAATGCTAACGCTTCGGTTGTAGATTCATTTTCAACTCACAGCGATGGCTCCAAACGGCAGCCGCAAAGGAAAGGGGAAGAATATGGCAACGATGCCGACATCCGTTAAGAATTGATGCCTGTGATTGGATAGGGACCATATAAAGGGATTCATCTCAGCACACATCCGTGGACTCATGGATATACAATTCTTGCAGCGTCAAGGATGAGAAGGCATGGGAACTCTTTTATTGTATAATCTTTCTTGATCCAGTCACGACTCGCCACTTTTCACAATTCCAGCAGATGTGGCCGCACCGCAGGAGCAGAAGGTATCCTTTTTGGGAGTGGTTGGCAGCCTTCCGCTCATATATAAGGCAAATGTTTGACAATACCCACGACCAGATGAACAATTGGAGGTGGGACAACCCCTGTGCCTTTGGGGACCAAGTGGATCGCTCGAATCCACACACAACCAGCTCGGGGAAGGTTACACGCAGCAGCGACCGGTTCTCTTGGTATGGTCGCGATGATCTCAGTGCAAAGATTGAGCTGCCAAGCTGCCGGCATTACAAGCCAGGCGACTTCCTGGCCAGTAGACCACTGTATTGGGATGAGATATTCCACAAGGATGATGATGAGAACTGGGCGGATCCCCGAGCGCCGAGCGGTGGAAGGAGCCATGCTGGCAATGGCAAGGACACTGAGGACAGTGAGTGTGAGGAGGACATGCAGGGCGGTGAGTAAGGAACCAGGAAACAGACGGGAGCGAAGGATGAGAAGGGGAAACGGAAGGCGATTGAGGACGAGAAGGAGAAGAGTAAGGCAACAGAGGAAGGGAAGGGGCAGGAGAACGGGAACGGGTCCGGGAACGCGAATGGGAACGGGAACAGGAACGGGAACGGTAACGGTAAAGCGAAAGGTATTGGTATACAAACCTTACCGGAAAATGCACACAGAGCGATGGAAAGGCTACAGGGAGCAAGGGGAATGGGACATGGAGGGCTAACTAGAGCGGGTATATTTAGAGCCTGAAGCATCGCCCACCGTGTCAATTTGCTCAGATGATGATACCAACTCTACCAAGGAGTCGGACGGCGAATATGACTCAGAACATGATTCTGGTGTGGATATGCGCATAGAGGATGATGTGGAGGCACCGGACGGCGTTGATTTAGACTGCGATGTGGATATGGAAAGGGACGGTGATGATGAAGAGGAGGAAGATGAACAGGAGGAAGATGAGGAGGAAGAGCAGGTAGAGGATGAGGATGAGGATGAGGATGATGATGAGAATGATGACAAAGAACGTCGAACGATTGGCCAGCGAGAGACAGTAAATACATGGGCCGATGATGTAGATACTATGGTAGACGATCAGCCAACCGTGCAACCAGGGCGGGACCAGATGTTGTGCGAGCATACCCCTCGGCCACAACCTGCCCCACGGCCACAAACCCTGGACCCTCGCCCAGGACCACAAACTCCGGTGACTCATCCCCTCAGTGGGCTGGAGTTTAAAGGCTTGTGACGCCGCTGAAACCTCGCCCAGCGGCGCCAACTCTGCGAGAAGCTGTGGCAGCCAGATACACATCGGATGTGGATGTGGATCAGTAGCCACTCGGCGAATCTGCAGGAGGCGACTGTCTCCCCAATGTCCCACTCCCTGATGTCCCTCGCCCTGTGTCGTGCCCGGATGGCCTGTTAGGCAAGGAGAAAACCAGTCGTCGTGGAGCAGAGGAGGCGTGCGTTTGGGTTAGGGTTGGGTTCTTGTCTTGTCAGTGTCCTTTGCTGTAATCTATTCATCTCAGGCACTGATTAAGGCACTTGTGGAGGTGTTTTGTTTGCTTAGGGTTTTATGTATTTCGGCCCGTGTGGGTTAGGGGTTGTGGGCTTGATAGGTTCATTTGTTCTATTCTATGTATCTCAGGTATTGATCATTACACGAGTCGCGAGGTTGTCTGATCAGTCAGGGTTTATTTTTCATTTCATTTATAGTGTTATCCGACATCACGCATGCAGTATTTTTGCGACTCTTGGCGTGTAAGGAACCTCCTTGTGATGGTGTTGAGGCTCATTATATATCTCAAGTTAGCTGAGCTTATACCCACACCAGAGTGCTCAGGCCCAGCACCTACTTTCTTCCCACTCTATAGTGAATACTCCACTCCTCGCATGTCATCAACAATGCTGGTGAGAACCCCTATCCATTGCCCCAAATTTTCATGCCAAACTAAGTTCACCTCAGACAGCTGGCGACTTAAACATATCGTATTACACCATCCTGAATACCTTCAAGGTGCATGTGAGAACAATTTGACTATTCGCAGCATGCCCCGACGTGTCAAAACCTCTCAGTGTTGTGAATTCAACACTGACCAGGATTCAGTCGAAGACTTGCACACGTTTCCTACCTCAAACACCTTGAAAACATGCAGGACTCGGAGTCTCGACCACCGCCTCCTCCACCTCTGCCGCGGACGGAAACATAACCCGGTGCAGGTGCTCCGCTGAGCGATTACATTCCTGAGCCATGGGGACGCGATGCTCAGGGTTGCCTTGAGATGAACCTACAAAACAATCCCTACTACCCGTTTGCGACGTGTGAAGAGTAGTAATATATGCAGTGTGGGATCGAGAAGGAGGGCATGAAGAAGTACTATGACTATGTGCTGAAGGAAGAAAACACCACTCGGTGTTTCCCAAGCTTCACAAACAGGTCTGGAGTGCAGATGCTTGTGGCTAGCATGCCAGATGATCAGGCTCTCGGGGAGTGGGAACTGCACACTCTCGAGGCTATGAGATGGAATGACAATCACCAACCTCCTATCAAATACTGGAGTCGACACATCATCGAAAGCATGAGATGGTTGATGCGGCAGCCAGCCTACGCAGGGCATCGTATTTACGCCCCTCAGCGTTGCTTCAACATCAATACACCCCCAAAAATCCTCTATACTCAAATGTATACTGTGGACTGGTGGTGGGAGACACAGGTAAGGAGAGATATCTGAGGGTGATGACATGCTAACCGATGTTAAGTCAACCCTCAGAGTGGGGGTTGCACTGTTTCCCTTGATCTTCATGTCCGACGGAACACATTTCTCGAATTTTGCTGGCGACAACAAAGAGTGGCTTGTATATATCACGATTGGCAATCTATCTTCGAAGATCTGCCAGATGCTCTCAACGGATAGCGTCCTAATGGTCGCTCTCTTGCCCATTCCGATCAAGTACCGCAAGATCCTTCAGAAGGTGCAGGATGAGCAACAGCAAACGAACCGAGAGGTGGTGAATAACGTACTCTGGCGGGTACTCCAGGTTCTCACCTTTAACCAAAATCCCAACGCCGAGAGTGGGTATTACAATGTTCTCAGTGCAGATTGCAACTTGAGGCGTCGGAAATCAGTTTTAACAGCATGGCTTGCAGATTGCCCTGAGTATAGGGACCTATATCATCTCGAGCGGCATGTCTGTTTTTGGTGCGAGTGTCCAAAGACCACACTTGGAGATTATGTCCCTACTGACAACCTACACCCCCGGCGGGATCACAACCTAGATCGAACACTCAGGGATGCCAACACCATGACAGCCTATGCCAAACGCACATCGCGCCATGATCACGGAGGATTCAACTCGTTTCGACAAATTCCCTCAATCGTGAGTGACCTCCAACAGCCCGACCTCCTCCATACAATGCAGATCGGCATGCTTGACCACCTCCACAAGTGGATGTTCACTTGATGAAGAGGCACAAACGGCTTGACAAGTACAATGCGATATGGTTATCCATCCCTGCCTACCACGACCTCCCACCAAAAACTAAGTCATATGAGGAAATTTCTCAATGGAATGGGAAGAAGATGAAGGAAATCAGCCGGTACCTGCTTGGAGTTGTAACCCAGTCTCTACAAGGAGGAAGCCCCGCTCAGCGTCCCATATTCAAACGTGCAATTGAGTGCACCTGGGCATTGTTGAAATTCTATATGTATGCTCGATATACATCTCACAATGATGCAACATTGAGCTACATGGAGGATGCCTTGCGTTGTTTCCACACCTTCAAAGATGTTTTTTGACTCAGGCGAGCCAGCAAAAAGGCGAAGGCGAAAGCCAATGCCCTGAGAACGGAACTCAAAAAGATGAAAAAACTAGACGAGGAATCATATGCTAACACTTGAACGGTATCCAAGAAGCGGCGCGAAATGATCTCCTGGAGGGATTATATCAGCCACGAGATAGATGTTTCCAAGGAGTTAGATGCTGACTCCATCTGTCCTAGGATCCACTTGATGTCTCACTGGGTTGAACAGATTTGGCGATACGGACCCTTGCAAAAGTATTCTGCCGAGAGGCATGGACGAGCACATTGAACGAACCTCAAGGATGGTTGGAACACCTCCAATCACAATCTCAACTACCTGCCGTAAGTAATCACCTTTCAGCATCACATTCTCTGCTAAGAAATCAGATAGGTCAATCTCCAAGACCTCGCTCCGTGTCGAGAGAACAGCGCTGCCACCTGCAAAGTCCTCCCTTCCAGTGGTGATCATGCTGCCCCCCTGAGCACGCAGTCATATGTGAAGCCCGAATTCATGGGACCTCAAAACTGCCGTGATGGAAAGCATCCTGACGCTGTGATCAAAGACATCAGAGCATTACTCGACAATACGCAAGACGCAACTCACTGTGTGACAATATACAACGGCACGCAGGAGTGTATCAAGGATAAGAGTCGTAAGACAACGTATATATTGGATGAACAACTGCACTCAGTGGAGCTCTGTATTTCCCATGGTATCAAGGTTCAAGTTGAGGGTGTCGAAGGTGAACGTATATCTCAGAATTGTCGATGCACAGGCAGCCAGAGCTGGCTCGGAGGGGACCGACGGTACAACTGGGTGTGGGTAAAGCAATGCCCAGGGATGTGAAATAGTGTGCTGTGTGGTTGTCTCCCGTGGCAACTACAACGACTATTCAAAATCCACCTCCTGAACGAGGATGGAGCATTCGTTGAGTATTGGGTAGCCCTGGCGCACACCACAATACCTGAAATCTCGGTCAACTCGAATCCCGTCTCGAAATTTGTACAACTGAAAATTGCACTGGTAGCAATTGCTTCGCAAGTTTTCAGGGTGGGTAACATTGTCGGCTGCGCACACTGAATTCCAGAGATACATGCTGGTTGTCAGACAGGAGTCAGACGGAACGAGCGATGGATTGTCAATAGCCACATAGATCTGGTGACTTGGAATGATGTGTATAATTAGTTATGAGAGAATTGAATGTTGAGCGCAGGTAGAATGAACGCGAGGAGAGATTTTCACAGCGTCACCCATCTCATTGCAATCCCGATGCAAGCGCATACCCAATGAACTGATTCCGACTTGTGGTCACAGTTAGCCACAACACCAGAGTGAACGATTTAAATAGGAGACCGACAGAACGAGATGCAACAGTCAAACAGCGATTGCAGGGCGATATGCAACGGGATGCATTGTATCAGCGCCGGGCCCGGAGTAAGCTGCCACCAAGATGTCTCTGACGGCTCTGATGGACCGCGTCCACTCTGACTGAGCCATTCCGTGCAGACGGAATTTTTCTATGCTGATGCATGTCATGCCTATTTTGTTATGGGAGTGCTTAAATTCCAATTAATGATATAACATTTATTGATTTAAGTACAACTGCCAATCCAGAATGTTTCTTCTCCTTTCCAGGTCTTTCTGAGACTCAACATCTTGTCAACATTGGTGAGAGCAAACTAGCAGCTGTAATCGTGACTAGTGAGATAACCTACCCGAACAATCATGTTGGACTCCTGAAGTACACCGAAACCTGGCTTGAGATATTGATCCTTGTCATGTTTGAAACCTTGGAAAGCTGCAATTTGTAACATTTGGTATTGATTGGAGAGGTTGTCCAATTGTGGTTACTAAAGGTACACATCTCCAAATATAATGACCAGGTGGCTGAATGCAATCGTTGATACACGTCGTGGAATAATCGGCACGCGACTTGGACTCCCCTGAATGCTGATACCGAATTCACTTTGAGGGATTTTCAGAATGCCACAACAGTAGTGTTAGCAACGGTTCCAGTTTTGGACCTGGCCGGTTTTATAGGTCTGCGTTGCAATGGCCTTACCCCATCAAAAATCGATGGTGTTTTAAGCGAACCATCACATTAAGACCACAAATACCGATCAGAGAGTTCAGAGTTTGGTACGTAAAATACGATGCTCCGCACGGCGCATCTTTTGGCCGTCTCCCATTCTCGATATCTTCAAACCTCAGCAAGCGGTAGCCCAAAAAACCTTGTTTTTAGGCCGAAAATGGCATCAATCTCAACGCAGCTTGCTGAGTTTTGAAGATATCAAAAATCGAAGACCACCAAAAGATGCAACGTCCAAAGCTGCATATTTCATATACCAAACACTAAATTATGTGATTAATATTCATGGACTTAGTTGAGGGAACAGTTTGGCATGAACCCAAACCAAACTGGCTGGGGCTGGGTTTTCTTGGAACTGCTATATTAGAAATGGTCCGAAAATGGAAACGTTGTTAACACTACCCAACAGTGATAACATGAGGTGTGCAAGTTATTGGGGATGGAATTCTTTATAATATTTTCAGGTGTTCTTGACTGCTAATGTTGGAATGTGGATTGCTGCTAGAGCTTGTACTTCTCATTGCAGAAATAATATAATCTCTTTATAGTCAAGTTCTGAGGATAATATATTGTCACATATTTCAGCAATAATACTAAGTTTTCTTCAAAGCGGACTGCTAAGGGGGAATCATTATTCTGCACATACTTCATTGACATAACCAAAATTTCGTGATACTTTATTGTGTTTATGCATCAGTGGTTCTAAAGTGTTACCTTTCCCCACCATGGGCACTCTCTAAAGGATATCATATGTCCCAAAATGTCACATTCAATCGTCAGCTTCGACATGTTGAATATATTCCTTTGATAAGTGGAACATCTGCTGGCTTCTGTCAAACAGCGCTTATTACAATTGCATTGTTGCATCAGATTAAATTAGATTGTTTCCCAAATGCGACCAAGATTTACTTAGCTAACAACAATTACTCTTCCAAAATTGCATTTGAAGTCATGCTGCATACTAGCACAACATCATACCTGGATTCAATTTGGGTCTCATATCTTCAGCCAATGGCATTGATCCGTCAGACACTGCCGGGATACATTTCGACAATTTGATGACTGGGAGTTTCGAAGAAATTGTCCCTTAGCTCTGGAGACAGGTTCCCTAATCCTGAATACTTGTATATTGTTTATTGTCTGCTGGAGAACATATGCTGTGAAATCACAACATACCTGTGTGTTCTCGAACTAGCTGAGGTATAGTAGCCATGGTTGCATATATGTGCACATCTGATATCTCCTAATAACATATTTCAGTTAAGACAATATGAACACATCATCATATTTCAATTCACTAGTGGCCACTGAGGCAGGCACTGATTAATTGACATGTTGCTCTAGTGTATTCTCCCTAAAGCTCCATCAGCAAAATGTATTGTAGTCACTGGGAGCCTCCAGGAGTGTCTGAGAGGATGTGGAGTGTAAACTTAGCAGTATCAATGTCAGGAGTGAATAAGACCTTAGGAGGGCATTCCGGCCAGCCTTTGGAGTAACTGGGATCTCTGATGACTGGTACAGCAGTACCATGGGAGTGATTGTGATAGTGTGGGAGCACGTCGGAGCACCAGAGAGAACTTTGGGTGCACCTGGCAGTGTTACCAAACCAACACAGGAATCACAAACAAACTCTGAGAGATGCCTGGGTTGTGATGGAATGCAGGCGAAAGCTGAGGTTCTCCAGATGTACACTAGCCATCGATTCCCCTCAAAGGCAAATGTGATCCATGGATTATTGTTCATTATCACTTCTGAATCATACTAGCTACCATCTTCTTCAACATTGCATATGTTGCCTCGCTACATTAAGGAACCAAAAAAAACAGCGAGTGATTCAAACATAAATGCAAGTACACTGGAATAATAACCCACTAAGCGATTGAATGATATCAATGAAACATTGTGTCAACATCATCCACTACTTCTCCCATCTCATCAGGGCCAACAAATGCAGGAATACACAATTCATCAATGGCACATACAAGCTGGAGGCGCTCCTTGTAATTGCTGATGATTCGTACCTTGGGAGTGGGTAAAATTGAATTTCAATGTCATTTGGCTCAATTTGTGATATCTAACAATGGTGTATTGAGAAGTTAGCCAGCTGGGAATATAAATGAGGGTTTGAATGGCAATAGGTCATATTCAGATGAAAAAGGGGAGCAACCACTAGGAAAAGAGGAGCGCCTGATGGGGAGTGCTGTGTGGAAAAGAGGAGTACACAGATGGTGTTGGAGGAGCGCAGAATGCAATAGATGAGCGCCAAATATTGGCTGATGAGCGCCGAATGAGGGGTAAGCAGTGCAGAATACAATTGACAACCGCCAATCCAGGCAACAGAGCACCAACGGGGATTGAGGAGTGCTATCCCTGCAGCGGAGTGCTGAACCGTGGGGGGGGAAGGACGACGTAATGAAAAATAGGAGCCACTATCGAGACCAAAGAGCATCTGTGGAAATTGAGGAGCTCCCATCCCCAGCTAATGAGTCCGCAATGAAATAGAAGAGCATCACTCTGGGCTAAGTAGCACTGATGGGGAGTAAGGAGTGCCTATCCTAGCAGAGTTTTGCCGCAGAAGGGGGGTATTCAGTGGGGCACTAATGTGTGATTGATGAGTGGAGTGGCTTCTGGAGTAACATTTCTCACAGCAGATGGGCAAAATGTACCTTGATATTCATCTTGAGAAAACATAACTGTGGCCTTCTTTCCACTGGCATATTCAGACAGCGCTCAATAAATAGCTGCAGCTGCCAGCCCTAATGTCTGTGCAGTGAGAGGTTGCAAATACTGGGATGTAGTTGGCTGGCGCCGCAAGCTTTTAGTGGAGAATAGTGTTACCGACAGTGCCAACCGACTAGAATGGTTCCGGGATAGGGTTGGAACCGGAACAGAACCATTGCAACGGTTCAACCAAATGGAAAACCCAGACCATGGCATTTGGGCCAGTTTCCACCTCACAACCCGGCCGTTGCAAGCCCAGATTCTTCTCTCCAATTAGGTATTTGAGTTCTGATCATATTGTGACGTGATCAGTATGTTGATTGTGCAGTTTTAGCCGCTATTCCACCTCCCGCTTTAAGATTGGCAATCCGACCAACATTTGTTGAGTCGCTATCGAAATCCTGCATATTTCCCATAAAACTTGCCCTTGTCTGACAGACACTCAACGAATATCAGTCAGATCGGAAATCTGAGAGCAGGAGGTGAAAGAGCGGCCAAAGCGGCACAATCTACTTATATACCATGTTGTGAAACGATAAGAACTCGGAAACTTACTTCCAGACACAATTGTAGCATACACAGAATGCCCGTGCGGTCTGGTTCCTACCCAGCCAAAAACATCAGGCTTTCAGTCCGGTCTGCGTAACGACTAAGCGCTAGTTGCTCGGTGCGGTTGTTTGGAAATTTCTGACCCGGATCGGGGTCACGGTTCCGGTTTGAATCCGGACACAAGCTGGGTAACCCCACACCATTGCTAACACTAACGGTGAAGAAACATTGATTTTATATTGAACCAAGCTCTTGCAATCTGGTGAACCATGATTTCTTATCATCAACGACCTTCGAGAGATAAGCATTACGCAATTGGAGCTCCTTAAACTTGATCAGAAACTCCGACTCAGGGCGAAAATTCAACCTGTAACTTCGCACCAGGGTATGACGTGCCCGATCTGGCAACCATTCTTGAATGCTAGTTATCTTCAGTTTGCACTATGTATATTTTGGGGCGTAGTCAATATTGTAAATGTCATTGAGGAGCATTAAACGTAATACAATACTTACAGTGTCTCATGTTTGAGAATTGGTTTTGAGAGATGGACCTCTGGGCAATTGACACACCGATGGTGTACCGTGTACCAACAGGAGCACCTTCTAATGCCCACTGATGATCCTGAGCTTCAATGGCTGGGTTCTAAGCTTCTTCAACCATGGAGTACTTGTCAACGGATAACATTGGCCAAGGAGTCTTTGTGAATCTGATGGCCTCCATGAACTCTTTTGCAACCTCAAAAGTAGCCTTTTGATGTTGGGGAACATTCTGATCTGCAATGGACTTGGGTTGTGGAACAGTCTGGTCTCCACTAGACTTGGGTAGCAGCAGCGACTGGGCGGATGGTGAACAGTCAGATTTCGAGAATTTGTTGAGGAGAGTTGACTATCAGCGTTTGAGTTGTGGTGGTGCCATTTCCCCAGGTGGATTTCGGGAATTTGGAAGTGGAGGGCATGCAATGTGAGTATCGGTGCAGCTCTATTCATCTGGCAGTGGAACTCTTGTTGTTCGGATTGACATGGCCTGGCAGGCCTGCCCTCGAGGTAGGACTTCCTGCTGGTGATTCACATTGTCATCTTTGATGTCGGATGATAAGGTGGACTCTTCAGTGTCTTCACTTTGATGATCACCAATCTCCAGGTCGGTATCGTCATCCTACTTCATCAAGGAATTCTGGGACATTAGGTATCTGCAATATGATGCAAGAAGGCAGAGAATTGGAAGGCAAGCATTTGATGGACAACAAAGATTGGCTTCGTTCTTGAATGCAAGTGCTCTCAGAAGCTTGGCTTCTTGATCCTTCTGTGAATTGTTATGCCTCACCTGGCTGGGCATAGGTTCCATTTGCTGTAATGAAAATAGAAAGTTGGGGAATGTCGGAGAGAGTGTATAAGCAGTAAATATAAGATTAAGTGCAATAGAATAACAGGAAAAATGGAGCAGGAAGTTGCACAAAGTCAAGGGGGATGAAATTGGAGGAGTGCCTTGAAGGGTTCAGGAGAGATCGCTGCACTGGATCATATGAATATGGAGGACGTCAGTCCGGAGTTGCGATTTAGAACGTTGTCATGTGCACCGGAATAGATGTATTCCTAATGCTGCATGCTAGCAACTCTTATCAACAACACTCTGTATGGATGCAAGAATTGGAGGTTGGCTAAAGCCAATGCAAATAGAATAGAACCAGACACACCTGGACCTGATGCACTGGTAGCAAACTTGTGACATTAACTAACCCTTGGTGCTGGCCAAATGGAGCACTGAGAACCTGAATGAGAACATGTGCCCCTGCATATAACTCCTCTAGAAGTAGTAATTATGCAGGAAAGTTTGAGCATTTGAGGTGACTGCATGGCACCGAATTGGTGCAGCATTTCGAATCTGCAGAACTCAATAGGTAAAGGACCCTGTGAGTGATGGCTAGTGTTAGCAACGGGTCCGGGTAACCCGCCAGCGGTCCGGGTTTGGACCGCAAAAACTGGTCGGTTCGGTTCCAGAACCGTCCAAAAACCCGACCTGCAGACTCTTGGCGGGCCAAACCCGGACCCGTACCCGTCAACCCGCGGGTTGCGCCGGGTTTGGCTAGACCCGTCGGGTCCAATCTCCGGTTCTGTGTTTCGGGTTTCACATTTATGGTCGCATTAAGATATGCGACTGTTAATTGTAAAATATTGACCATGGTACGTCTCGGTTCGTTTTCGACGTATTAGCCGCCTTAATGTGCCAAACATGAATACTCAAGCACCCAACTACATCCTGAAAATGAGCGTCAACAGAGCGTCAACGATATTTGGTCTTGCATCTTCGGTAATATGAGTGCTGCGTGATCACAAACATGCATAAAGAAGGATATGACAGCCTTTATAGGCATATATGTACGGGATATTCTAGCCACATCCCCCGGGACAGTAACAACTTATTTCATTTACAGAGCTACCACTAAGTATTCTTGAGCCTTTTAGAGT